>Ga0306906_1000065_pt1 | contig 63474 bp, 54 predicted proteins | sample AntRauTorcE11897_FD_190405 | JGI IMG/M metagenome (GOLD analysis project Ga0306906, IMG submission 190405) | Saline lake microbial communities from Rauer Islands, Antarctica - Metagenome Torckler E11 #897 (v2) (version 2) | ecosystem: Environmental > Aquatic > Non-marine Saline and Alkaline >...
TCAATTTCATGCGTTCCATTATTATGAATTTCACCGGTTCCCCAATTTTTGAACCAGTGCCAATTGTACGGATGAACATTGTCCCGATATTCTTCTCTTGGCGCCGGACCTTGCCATAACTCCCAATCCAGATAATCCGGTGCAGGCATCACCTTTCCATTTCCTATAGAGCCGCGAGTGTTTGAATACCACGCTTTTCCGTAATACACATCACCGATAATACCTTCCCCAATTTCTTTAATAGCCAGCTGTGAGGTTCTCGAAGACCGCTGCTGATTTCCCATCTGGCATAGTTTCCCATACTTTTTCTGAGCTTTTACCAACAGTTCGGTTTCATGGGGATTATGACTGCATGGTTTTTCAACATACACATGGTTTCCTGCTTCCATTGCCATAATAGCCATTGGAGCATGCCAGTGTTCGGGGCTCGCAATTGCTATCACATCAATGTCTTCCATTTCAACCAGCTTTCTGAAGTCTTTCTCAACCTTAGGAATATATCCGATCTGCTCTTGGTGAAATTTTTTGTGGTCGGCAATGATATTATCATCCACATCACAGAACCAGGTAATCTTTGTATTTGGGATTTCATGTATAGCCTGAGAAAGTGCCTTGCCTCGGCTTCTAACACCGGCTACGGCAAAATTTATCGTCTCATTGGGAGAGCCTTTTAATATTCCCGGAAATGATAATGCCATCGCTCCTCCAATTCCTGAAATTGCGGTGTTCTTTAAAAATGTTCTTCGATCTAACTTACTCATGGTAACTGCCCCTATAATTTTTTGATGAAAATATTCCGAAAAGACACTTCATTCCCATGATCCTGCAGCAGGATACTTCCTTCCGTCCACTTCCCAAAACCCGGCCACACGCTGTACTTACTGTTATCAACGCGTTGCTGAAATTGAGGCGTGTTTCGGTTGTATTGCAGTACCCGTTCCCCATTTAACCAGTGCTCAACATGATTTCCTTTGGAAATGATTTTCGCATGATTCCACTCTCCCATCGGGCTGGGCCTTTTGCCCTGAGCTTTCTTTAAATCATATAGGGATGCGAGTGTCCGGCTCCCCTCATGGTTCCCTAACTTGGCATCGGGATGTCGCTCATCATCCAGAATTTGATATTCAAGTCCTATAGCAGAACCTTCGCCTTTATTTAAGTCCGCATCCACAAAGTATTTAATGCCACTATTGGCTCCCGGGGTAATTTTAAAATCTACCCATAGCTCGAAATCACTGTATAAAGCTTTGGTAACGATATCGCCTGCATCGGCTGATTCTTGTCCGCCTGACTCATGAATTTTGATTACTCCATTTTTGTAATCCCAACCTCTTCCCTCAGGAGATTCCGGGAAGTCTGCCTTTCGGGCTCCTCTCCAATTATCTATAGATTCCCCATCATATAATAGATTCCAGCCCCAGTCTTTTTGGCTGTGCGTAAGCTTGTTATAATTGTCTTTGGGTTGAACCGGTGTATTTCGGGCAAATCTTCGAGGGCTATCCGTAATAATGCGAATACCCTTCCACTGAATCCTGATCCCTTTTTCTTCCAGTGAACCAATACTGTGCACTTGTAATCCAATAAATCCGGACTGAGTCCTGTCGTCCACTAAATGCGAAACGGGAATTTCATTAACCCAAGTCTTTATCGTATCACCGATTGCTTCTACTCTAATCTTGTTCCACTCTGTATGCTTATATGCCTTTTGCGCTTCCGGCATTCCTTCAAGGGGGAACAACCATCCACGACGAGCCTCATCATAAATACCACCCGTCCAGGCACGATTCGAAGGGTCAATTTCAACTTGATACCCATGGACTCTTCCATCATTAAATTCCGGATAACTGTTGCTCCGTATTTGCACGCCGGAATTTGTTTTAGCGGAAAGCTTAACCTGAAATTCAAGAATGAAATCATCATACATTTCTTCGGTTACTAAAAACGAATTAGGAGTATCGGGAACAGTAATTCCAGTAATAGATCCATTTCTTACACGATAGGTAGCTTCTCCCCCTTTCTGCTCCCAGCCTTCTAAAGTTTTTCCATCGAATAGATAGATCCATGGAGCATTGTCCTGTGCGTAACCATTTATTGTTGTACATAAGGTTAGAGCAAATATTATACACCCTAAAAAAGCAGTGGTGAGTTTCTTCATAGCTAAGATTTTTTAATTGGTTGGTCTAATATAGTTAAAGATTGAAAGCCCACAAATCTGTGCTTTTTAACGTGAAAATTACCTTCTGACCTTAAATTGAATCAATCTAAAATTCACTGCTTTGTTGCTTCTATACTAAAAACTCACTAAAATCTAATATTGATATTAGATTATCAGAATTAAGAATGACTATCCTATGAAGTTAATCTCGCAAGGGGCTCAGTACGCCATTTCGGCCATTATTGCTATCTCAAAATATACCGGTGATGGAGATGCTATATCCGCTTCCGAACTCTCAAAATCACTGAACTGCCCTACTGCGTATTTGTCTCAGATTTTAGCCAAACTCAAAAACCCAGGGATCCTCCAATCACGGCGAGGATTAAATGGCGGAGTTTTCCTTTCCAAACCCATCTCTGACATTACCATGATGGATGTGATTGCGGCTATTGACGGGACCGAGTTTTTCGATAAGTGCTTTATGGGAATTGAAGGATGTGGCCATATTGAGCCTTGTCCCTTTCATGAATTCTGGGCAGTTGAGCGTAAAAAAATTGAACAATGGCTTATCGATACCACCTTCGAACAAATTGATAAAAGCATGTCACAGAAGTGGTTCAACCTTCGGTTGCAATTCTCTAATGGAGTCCCTTCATTCAAATGATGTCAAAACCGACAGCAACAATATCAACCAATATTTGCTACCACTGTGGTGAACTATGCCAAGATGAGACGGCACATTTTGATAATAAACTTTTCTGCTGTATCGGTTGTAGGACAGCCTTCCAAGTTTTAGATGAAAGTGGGCTCTGCTCCTACTATGACTTAGAGACTAACCCGGGAATCAACCTAAGGAATTCAAAATCCAGAACCCGGTTCGATTATCTGGAAGACGAGGAAGTTATCCGCCGAATCGCTGATTTTCAAAATGCAGAACAGATTTCTATTTCTTTATACATCCCTAATATACACTGCACATCGTGCGTGTGGTTGCTGGAAAATCTTCAGAAACTTGATTCCGGGGTCCTTCAAACAAACGTGAATTTTCTGAAGCGCGAGCTTTCTTTATTAATAAGCACTGAGGAAACGTCTTTGCGGGATGTCGTTGAACAATTGACGACTATTGGCTATGAGCCGGAAATACGTTTAGATAAGCTGGATGCCAAATCATCAAAATCACACCAAAACCGTTCGCTTTGGATGAAACTGGCGGTGGCTGGATTTGCATTCGGAAACATTATGCTCTTCAGCTTCCCGGACTACCTGGATGTTGGCAACAGTGGATTGGGCGGGCAGTTCCATATTTTCTTTGGGGCACTCAACATCATCCTCGCCCTCCCTGTTTTGATTTACAGTAGCAGTGACTATTTGAAATCGGCCTTTGCAGCATTAAGTCAGCGCGGAGTTAATTTAGACGTTCCTATATCAATTGGGGTTGTCGCGTTATTCAGCCGAAGTGTGTATGAAATCGTCACGGGAACAGGGACCGGATATATGGATTCCTTTACCGGACTTATCTTCTTTTTGTTGATTGGGAAACTTGTTCAGCAGAAAACCTTTAATCGTCTTTCTTTCGACAGGGATTATAAATCCTACCTGCCCATCGCGGTTAATACCTTTGATGCATCTGGAATTGAAAAATCAGTTTCCTTAGACCGATTGGTGCCGGGCATGGAGATCCGCCTTCGAAATCAGGAGCTAGTTCCTTGTGATTCTATCCTTCTCTCTGAAAAAGCTTTTGTGGACTATAGCTTTATTACCGGAGAATCAGAACCAGTAGAAGTTATACAAGGGGAGCTTGTGTATGCCGGTGCTAAATTGAATGGAGCCTCTGCTGCACTCCGTACCGAGCAAGAAGTTGAGAACAGCTACCTTACAAAGCTTTGGAATCACGAAGCATTTACCAATACCAATAAAGAATTAAAACTTACCAGTTTTGCCGACCGGATCAGTCCATACTTCACAGTAGGTGTTTTGGGGATCTCAGCTTTGGCCGGAATGTATTGGCTGAAGGCTGCCGGAATGGAAATGGCGCTCTCTGTTTTTACGGCCGTTTTGATTATTGCTTGTCCCTGTGCGCTGGCTCTATCAACTCCATTTACACTGGGTTCGGCTCTGAATGTGCTTTCTTTGAATGGATTATTTGTCAAAAATCACTTGTTGCTGGAAAACCTATCTAAAGCCACTACCATTGTTTTTGATAAAACGGGGACACTAACGGAGAGTGATTCTGCTGAGGTTAATTTTTTCGAGGATGAGCTTTCTGCTCAAGAACAGTCTTGGGTAAAATCGGCTTGCAAAAATTCCATCCACCCACTAAGCCGGAAAGTGACGAGTTATTTAAAGGATGTCATTGCGAGGGATTCGGCGAACGAAGTGAGTAAATCCCGAAGCAATCTCCCTGCAATGGCAATCGGGCTAAGTCAGGGAGGTTGCTTTGTCGAAAACCTAATGAACCCTGTTTCAACTTTGGATACTCCTCGCAATGACCGGGCTGAGATTACTTCTTTTCACGAATCATCTGGTAAAGGAATTTTTGCAGAAGTGGAGGGAGCTAAGATCTATCTCGGCTCAAGATCATTCCTGATAGAAAAAGGAGACGTTCATCCTGAAAATATCCCAGATCCAAACTTTAGCGGTTCAACTACTCACCTTGCCATAAACGGAGAATACAAAGGCTTTTTTGGTATTCAAGCGGGATTGAGAAATGGGATTTCTGAGTTACTCACAACCCTAAAAACTCGTTTTCAAACGTTCCTCATTTCCGGAGATAACGAAACACAACGAACAGAGTTTGAAGCATATTTTGAGGCCGATCAGTCTCTCCTTTTCAACAAGACGCCAGAAGAAAAGCTAAATTTTATTCATGACTTACAGAAGGACAATAAGAAAGTCGTCATGATTGGAGATGGCTTAAATGATGCCGGAGCCCTTAAGCAAAGTGATTTTGGGATTGCCCTTTCCGACGACATCAGTTCTTTTTCCCCTGCCTGCGATGCCATTCTGGAAGGCGATGCTCTTAAAAAATTAAATAGCTTCATCGAATTTTCACAGGGAAGCATGAATATCATCATTGCGAGTTTCGTGCTTTCACTTTTATATAACACGGTCGGATTGGGCTTTGCAATTACGGGGCACTTGTCTCCATTAGTTGCAGCCATCCTGATGCCATTGAGTTCCATCAGCGTGATGGTATTTACCTTTTTAACAACGCGCTTTAAAGCGCAAAAGCTGGGGCTTGCGATATGGAAGTAATTTACCTGCTTATCGCCTTCAGTTTATTGGTCGCTCTCATCTTCCTGGGATTGTTTTTCTGGGCAGTAAAAAGTGGTCAGTTTGACGATCAGTACACGCCCTCCATGCGCATTCTGTTCGACAACACAGATTCTAAGAACCAAACAACTAACCAAAAAAATCGGGATGAGTAATGTCATCAACACTAGAAACCTTTCATTACGATAACGAAATAGTCCGGAAGTTCGGGATTGCTACCCTTCTTTGGGGCTTAATCGGATTTATCGTTGGGCTTACTATTGCCTTAAAACTAATATATCCGGACTTCCTCGGCTTCATACCGGAGCTTTCCTATGGCCGGCTGCGACCGCTGCATACCAATGCTGTGATCTTCGCCTTTGCTGGGAATGCCATATTTTATGGAGTCTATTATTCCCTTCCACGGCTTTGTAAAGCCTCTATGTGGAGTGAAAAACTCAGTAGTCTCCATTTTTGGGGATGGCAATCCATCATTGTATCAGCTGTTCTAACCCTTCCTTTCGGTATCAACACCAGTAAGGAATATGCTGAACTGGAATGGCCCATTGACATCGCCATTGCCTTAATTTGGGTAGTGTTTGGTATTAATATGATCATGACGATCATCAAGCGCCGGGAAAAACACCTTTATGTAGCCATTTGGTTCTACCTCGCTACCTTTGTGACGGTGGCGGTTCTGCATATCGTGAACTCCTTTGAAATGCCTGCCACTTTACTTAAAAGTTATCCGGTTTATGCGGGTGTTCAGGATGCCTTGGTACAATGGTGGTATGGTCACAATGCGGTAGCATTTTTCCTCACCACGCCCTTCTTGGGAATTATGTATTACTTCATCCCGAAAGCGGCAAACCGGCCGATTTTCTCATATCGACTCTCTATTGTCCACTTTTGGTCGCTGATCTTCATTTATATTTGGGCCGGACCTCACCATTTGCTTTACACTGCTCTTCCCGGTTGGGCACAAGCACTGGGTACGGTTTTCAGTTTGATGCTGATAGCACCGAGCTGGGGTGGTATGCTGAACGGTTTACTTACCTTGCGCGGAGCCTGGGATAAGGTTCGTGAAGATCCTGTACTTAAGTTTCTCGTTGTTGGAGTGACTGCCTACGGGATGGTGACCTTCGAAGGTCCGATGCTTTCCATCGCCAACGTAAACGCCATTGCTCACTACTCCGATTATATTGTCGGCCACGTGCACAACGGTGCCCTGCTTTGGAATGGCGGCTTAACCTTCGCGATGTTGTATTACATCACTCCGAAGATTTATAAAACCAAGTTGTATTCTGTGAAGCTGGCTAACGTCCACTTCTGGTTTGCAACGATGGGCGCCGTATTCTACGTGATCCCATTGTACTGGGGCGGTATCACTCAAAGTTTAATGTGGAAACAGTTCACAACTGAAGGTCTTCTTCAGTATCCAAACTTCTTGGAAACCGTAACTCAAATTATTCCGATGTACGCCTTGCGTGCAGTTGGTGGAACCTTATTTATAATTGGAGCCGCTATTGGTAGCTACAATATCTATAAAACGTCTCGCCAGGGTTCTCTGGAAGCAGCTGAAGTTGACGAAGCACAACCCATCATTAATCCTGCTGAAGGACATAAAGAAAGCTGGCACCGACGCCTTGAATCTCGTCCGCTTCAGATGACCGTATTAGTGTTAGTGGTCATTTTGATCGGGGGTATTGTGGAATACGTACCAACAGCCCTAGTGAAATCAAATGTCCCAACTATTGCCAGTGTGAAGCCTTACACACCACTGGAAATTGAAGGACGTGACATTTACATCTCCGAAGGCTGTAATAACTGTCATTCACAGATGATTCGCCCCTTCCGTTCTGAAACCGAACGATATGGTGAATATTCCAAAGCCGGTGAGTTTGTCTATGATCACCCACATTTATGGGGATCAAAACGTACCGGACCTGACTTACACCGTATTGGCGGCAAGTATCCGGATTCTTGGCACGTACGCCACATGTACGACCCGACTTCGACTTCTCCGGGCTCCATCATGCCGGCCTATCCTTGGCTCTTTACCCAAGATATGGATAAGGAAACAATTCCGAATCGCATCAATGCACTTCGAAGTGTAGGTGTCCCTTATGTAGAAGGCTATGAAGATATCGCCGTGCGGGATCTTGAAGCACAAGCAGAAGCAATCACCCAAAGTCTCAAAGACAATGGATTCGACCAGATTGACGGAATTCAAATTACTTCCGATAAAGAGATCATTGCTATCATTGCTTATATGCAGCGACTGGGAATTGATATCAAGGGCGAAGAAAATCCATGGGAAAACCTCCCTTCGAGTGATCGGATTCAGGCGAACTTCAAACCCCAACAGGAGGACTAATCATGTATAAGAATGTATTACGTGCTATTGAGGACATTGGGATTTACCCCAGCATTTCCCTCATACTGTTTTTCACGTTTTTCGTAATCATGGTGATTTACCTCATCAAAAAAGGAAAGCATCATTGGGATGATGCCGCACGCCTCCCGCTGGATGATGACAAGATGAACTACAACCAATCAGAGCAATGAAAGTATTAGACGACGAAAAAGACCTGCTGCTCGACCACGAGTACGATGGAATCCGCGAATTAGATAATCATATGCCAACCTGGTGGTTATGGCTATTTTACTTCACCATTGCCTGGGGCGTGGGATATCTGGTGTATTATTATATGCTGGGCGGACCTTCTCAGGAAGAACTCTACGAAATGGAAATGGCCGCAGCTGAAGAGCAGTACAACCTAAACAGCGGCGGAGATGCCGGACCAGAAGGTGGAGCTGACTTTACCTGGGCATATCTGGATGATGAATCTCGTATTGCTGAAGGAAAGGAAATCTTCATGAGTAATAATAACCTGTGCTATACCTGTCATGGCAGTAATGGAGAAGGTCTTGTGGGACCTAACCTAACCGATGAGCTTTGGATTCACGGCTGTTCGGCAGAAGAGATGGCTATAAGTATTACAGAAGGCTTTCCGGATAAAGGGATGATTGCCTACGGAAGTGGAGCGCCTATGGCTAACGATAAAGTGCAAAGCTTGATTAGCTACATTGCCTCCATTCAGGGAACCGAACCCGCGGGCGCCAAAGCACCCGACATGAATCGGGCTCAGCCTTGTACAATTGAGTGAATGAGTGATAAAGTGACGAGTGATAAGTAGGCTAAATCTATTTTTAAAGCCTACTTCATCACCTTCTTACTTCACTACTTATCACTTACACAAAGCCTTCACATTATCATCATAGAAGAGCGATAAATTACCGATATAACTATGAGGCTTGGAAATAAGCAAACATGGCATCAATAGAAGAACAAAAAAGGATAGATAAAAAGCAGTTTCGTGATCACCTTTCTACCGTTGGTGAGGAAGGTAAACGAAATTGGATCTTTCCCAAAAAGCCCAGTGGAAGGCATTACACCGCACGTAATGTAGTAGCTGTGTTATTGCTCGCTTTTTTCTTTTCCGGACCGTTTATAACTATTAATGGGAATCCGCTTTTACTGCTCAATATCTTAGAGCGGAAATTTGTTATTTTTGGGGTCGCATTCTGGCCTCAGGATTTACACCTGCTCGTTTTTGGGATGCTGGCCTTTATTCTCTTCATTGTACTCTTTACCACTATATTTGGGCGCTTATGGTGCGGGTGGGCCTGCCCTCAAACCATCTTTATGGAGTTGGTATTTCGCAGGATCGAGTACTGGATTGAAGGTGATTCCGCTGCTCAAATCCGGCTCAACAACAAACCATGGAATTTTAACAAAGTCTGGAAAAAGAGCACCAAACACGGAGTCTTTTTTGGGATTGCCTTCCTGATCTCAAATATGTTTCTGGCATACATCATCGGACCCGACCAGCTGTTTGAAATCATCACCGATCCTCCTTCTGAACATATTGCAGGCCTAAGCTCTATGATTATTTTCAGTGGAGTTTTTTACGGAGTTTTTGCTTTCATGCGCGAACAGGTTTGCCACTTTGTTTGTCCTTATGGACGAATGCAGTCCGTGATGTTGGATAACAACTCCATCAACGTTATGTACGACTACAAGCGTGGCGAAAGCCGAGCCAGTGTAAAGGATCGCTACCAGCTTGAAAACCGAAAAGCCACACTGGAAGATTTGGGCTTTAGCGCTAACGAAACCTTTGGTGACTGCATCGACTGTTATCAATGTGTGAAGGTCTGCCCGATGGGAATCGACATCCGAAATGGAACCCAGCTTGAATGCGTGCACTGTACAGCTTGTATTGATGCTTGTGACTCCGTGATGGAAAAAATTGACAAACCACATGGGCTGATTCGTTACTCATCTGAAAATGCTATTCGTGAGGGAGAGCAAAAAGTTCTGACTCCACGTGTAGCCGGGTATTCAGGTATTCTCCTGATTCTGCTTACTATTTTCATCACTTTACTCAGTATGCGCCCTGATACAGAAACATCCATTTTTAGAGAGCCGGGTACACTCTACCAAGAACTTCCGGGAAATATGTACAGCAACATTTACAATCTGAAAGTATTGAATAAAACCTTTGAAGAAATTGATTTTGAGTTACGTCTGGAAAGTCCGGAAGGGGAAATGATTTCTTTGGGCAGCATCGAATCCGTGGCTTCTCAAAATTCTGCTGAAGGTCGTTTTTTAGTGAAATTACCTCAAGATCAACTCACCGGACTGCAGACTGAAGTGAAATTCAGCGTTTATTCAGGTGGTGAAAAGCTTGAAACAGTAACCTCTGGATTTTTAGGTCCGGCAAACATCAAAAATAATTAACCTATGAAAAAGAAATTTAATTGGGGATCTGGAATTGTACTGGCGGTCGTTATTTTTATCATCGGTACGCTCAGCATGGTTAGCTATTTCATAAGCCTCGATTTCTACCTTGTTTCCAACGACCATTATGAAAAAGGCGTAGAATATCAGCAAACCATTGATAAAAAGCAGCGCGCCGAAAACCTGGACAAACCCGTAGTGGTATTATTTGATGAGCCTTCCGTATCCATAAAACTCATCTTCCCTACCGACATCTTATCCGATTCCCTATCCGGGCATGTCACTTTTTATCGTCCCAACAATCCGGAACTGGACAAGAAGTACAAACTCAGCCTGAACCAAGAAGGACTTCAAACCATCCCTGTGGACGAGTTTGAGAAGGGTCGCTGGAAGCTGACTGTGGAATGGGAAGCTGACTCACTGGTATACATCGAAGAGAAAAATATTTTCATCTAAGCATTAATATGGAGCTCTGGACAGGATTTACTTTGGGTCTATTGGGTAGTTTCCACTGCATAGGCATGTGTGGGCCTATCGCCTTAGCTATACCCGGAAAGAACCATTCTAAAGCATCCATGTTTTATAGAGGCATCCTCTATAACTTTGGCCGAATTCTCACCTATGCCTTCCTAGGATTTTTATTCGGAATTTTAGGCTTGGGTGCAACCATCGCAGGATACCAGAATGTGCTTTCTATTGTACTCGGAATTTTAATTATTCTCTTTGCGCTCTTTCCACGTATCAAGCTCCCGGGTAAAGCCAGGTCTTTATACACAGACTTTACAAATAAACTTACAGGACATATTTCAAGCCTATATAAAAGTGACGCTTCCTATACCCCTTTTTTCATTGGATTATTGAACGGCTTTCTCCCTTGTGGATTTGTAGTAACAGCTTTAGCTGCTGCACTCATCACATCAACCACTTTCCATAGCGCCATTTATATGGCTTTATTTGGATTGGGCACCTTACCGGTCATGTTGATGCTGAATCTAGCGCCGGGCTTTATCTCTCCTAAGCTACGGTCCAAGCTCCGACCCTTTTCTACCTACTTCGCTATCATCATTGGTTTGATACTTATCTATCGCGGATATTCCATGATGGGTGGAGATCATTCAATGATGCATTGATTAATCATCGCTTTCCCCTATTTTATTCTATCTGAATAATTGAGATTTACTTAATCACTCCATGTGAAGAATTTTTTTACAAACATCGGGTTATCGATAGCCACCTTTTTAATACTGTTTGTTTTCCTGGAAATACTTTTCAGGATTTTGGGATTTACAACCTATCAATTTCATAAGAATGACAGTGATTTTATACAACCCGATTCTCTTTTAAATTACAAGTATGTCTCTAATCTTGACGCAGAAATAACTACAGATAATTACTCTATCCATGTTCAAACTAATACCTATGGTTATAGAGATGATGAATGGGTATTACCTTCCGACCACAAAAAAATACTTATTGTTGGCAATTCTTTTTCGGTAGGTTTTGGTCTGCCGGTAGAACAAAGGTGGTCAAATCTTCTGGAAAAACGATTGCAGAATGAAGACATAACCTCCTCCTATTCTGTATTCAATGCTGCTGTTTCAGGATACAGCCTTGAACAAGCTTTAAATACAGCCAGCTACTTAGCTCCCAAAATTGAACCTGATATAATTGTTGTAGGTGTGTTTCTGTATGGTTTGAACAGGCTGGAAAATCCTTTTGTGTACTATAAAGGATACAGTGTCAGAAAAGATAAAGTAGAGCGTGCCATGATATTTGATGATGAGCTGATAATACTTCATTTCAAGAATCATTCTCTTAAAATGGCCGAAGCTTTCTTCTATCATTATTCAGCCTTTTATAATTTTGTGGTACAACGGCTTCATAATTTAAAAGACCGGCTTTCCAAACCTGCACCCAAAGACAATACTCAACTCACAGAGAAGGCGATATCTATTCTTGGAGATTTTAATGAGCAAATCCAATCGGAGGGCAGGAACCTCATAATATTACCCATTATCATTCATGATAATAACAAGGAGTATAGCTTAGCTTCTATCAACTCATACAATTCAATAAAGACCTTTTCCCGTGAGAACAACATTCCTTTTGTTGACATATATCCCAGTCTCAAAGAAAAAGTAACAAAAGGAGAAAATTTCTGGATAGAGAATGATCCACACTGGGATGAGGAAGCGAATAGAATTGCCAGCGACTTAGTATTTCAGGAAATTTTAGAATGAAACAGACTAATCAACATCCAGCGCATTCAATAGTTTATCAAAATCATCAAAGATAAGATCCGCTAATTTGTAGCCTTGCTCTATGGGACTTCTTGTATACCAAGCTACTTTCCACCCCGCTTTCGCACCGCCTGTCACATCAGAGGTGAAAGAATCGCCGACGTAGAGAATTTCATCCCGGTTTACTCCCGCTAATTCTGTGGAGTGATCAAATATTTTGGGATGAGGCTTCATGACTCCCACGTCTTCCGAAATGACAATCTGTCTGGCAGTCTCTCCAAGTTGAAACTGATCGATTTTTAGTCGCTGAGTTTCAGCAAATCCATTGGTGATAATACCTACTTCATATTTTTTAGCGATCTTATCATAGGCATCTTTGGCGCCATCAATCCATTCCCAATGATTGCGATAATAGTTCATATATACCTTTCCGGCCTCTTCCTGCATCTTCTCATCCAAACCAAGTTCACCTAAGGTCTCTGAAAAACGGCGTTGGTGAAGTTCATGCCGATCAATATCACCCCGACCATATTCTTCCCAAAGTCCTTTGTTGATATGATGGTAAGTATCCAATAATTGATCTTCAGAAATACCTTCAAACATATCAAAGTGCTGGTGAACATCACGAAGTCCGGCACGTTCTGCCTTTTTGTGATCTAAGAGGGTGTCATCTAAGTCAAAATAAATGAATTTTGGATTCAGCTGTGACAATGGAACAGTTTTTGATTATTGTTGAGTTGTTTGAACCAAAAAAAAATTCATCCCGTAAAAGGGCGATAAATAAACAACTAATTCAGTAATCATGAAAGCTAAAATTTGGATTCTTTTAGGAGTATTTGCTCTCCTCGTATTTTTTGGAATAAATATAAATAACGGCCTGGTTTCTTCGGAAGAACAAGTGAACGGAGCTTGGGCTCAGGTTGAAAACCAGTATCAGCGCCGGGCCGATCTTATCCCCAACCTTGTAAATACCGTCCGCGGTGCCGCTGATTTCGAATCAGAAACCCTTACCGAAGTTATTGAAGCTCGAAGCAGGGCTACTTCGATTAACGTAAATGCCAGTGATCTAAATAACCCTGAGGCTTTTCAGCAATTTCAGGAAGCACAGGGTCAGCTAAGTGGAGCTTTATCCCGTCTATTAGTTACTGTCGAACGCTACCCCGAACTTCAGGCCAACCAAAACTTCCGAGATTTGCAGGCACAATTAGAAGGCACCGAAAATCGTATTTCCACAGAACGAATGCGTTTTAATCAAGCCGCTCAGTCGTATAACACCCAAATACGGAAATTCCCAACGAGCCTCTTTGCATCCATGTTAGGTTTTGAGCAAAAGCAATACTTCCAGGCTGATGAAGGTTCTCAAGAAGCCCCAACCGTAGATTTCGGAAACTGAATTAATAGACATTAGACCTAAGACATAAGATTTGAGACACTGAGATAAAGTCTTACATCTTATGTCTAAAATCTTACTACTCAATAAAACCCATGGCTAAATTTCTATCTAAAGAACAGGAAGAATCGATTGTAGAATCCATAAAGGAGGCCGAAAAAGAAACCTCCGGTGAGATTCGGGTTCATATCGAGAAAAAGTGTAAGGCTGACTCCCCTCTGGATAGAGCAAAGGAAGTGTTTGCTGAACTTAAAATGCATGAGACCGAACTTCGGAATGGAGTGATTGTTTATGTGGCCTGGAAAGATCACAAAGTAGCGATCTGGGGTGATGAAGGTATTCACGAAAAAGTTGGGCAGAAATTTTGGGACGAAGAACTCGAGCTGATTTTGAGCTATTTCAAAAAAGAAGATTACGAAACCGGCCTGAGTGAGGTGATCCTCCAAATCGGACAAAAGCTCAAAGAAAACTTCCCATACCAAAAAGATGATGTGGACGAACTTTCCAATGAAATTAGTTATAACGAAGAAGAAGAGAGTGATGCCTCAGACACCAAATAAAATTTCAAACGTCATTGCGAGTGGTTACATGAACGAAGAGAATAAATCACGCGGCAATCTCTTAAAAGAAGCTCATAGTCATGATCAAGGAGATTGCTTCTTCGAAAAGCATTCCAACCCTAAATGGATGGATGAACTCCTCGCAATGACGGTTTTTCTTGTCTTGTTCACTGCTTTCCCTGCTATCAGTTTTGGGCAGGATTTTCTTCCGGATCGGCCAACAGGAATGGTGAACGATTTCGCCGATATGCTTACTTCCGCTGAGGAGCAACGCTTGGAACGAAAGCTAACCAATTATCGGGATACAACGACCAATGTGATCGCTATCGCAACTCTCGAAAGTTTAAAGGGATACTCTGAAGAGGAAATAGCTACTACCCTTTTTAACAATTGGCGGATGTGGGAAGGTGATCGATATAATGGTGTTTTGATATTGGTATCTAAACAAGATCGCCGCATGAAAATAGAAGTTGGTTACGGCCTTGAAGGTGCTATTACTGATGCAATGTCTAACCGGGTTTATGCAGATATTCTCGTTCCAAACTTCAGGGATGGTAATTTTTATGACGGATTAGATCGCGCAACGGACGCTCTTATTCAACTTGCAGCTGGGGAATTTGAAGGTTTTCCCGAGCGCCAATCTTCTTCTGGAGATGGCATCCCCATTGACCTCATTATCCTGTTCATTATTATCATCTTCTTCCTGATTTCGAAAGGGAAACGTGGAAAAGGTGGCCGCAGACGATCACTTGGCTCTAATGGCATCATCTTTTTTGGCGGTGGATTTGGCGGCGGTGGAGGCAGTTCCTTCGGTGGCGGAGGAGGAGGCGGTTTCGAAGGCTTTTCCGGCGGTGGCGGATTTGGATCCGGTGGTGGTGGCGCTGGCGGAGGCTGGTAATTTTTGCCCTAACGTACCACCAATCCTCTATTTATCATCTCCTCGCTCCGCACGCTCTGCGTCGGGGCGATTTGGTGACGACGCAGAGCGTGCGTCACCAGGTAGAGTTGAAAAGTTTGGTAAACAAAACACGCACAGATCCTTCGGGAGTACCCTCTATGACTGAGGTGGTTTCTAAAACCAGTCGTTGCGAGGAGCATCAATGTTGATCTAGGTTGAGGGTATATATCGACGCGGCAATCTCCCTTTCAGGTACCCCAAGCAGGTCATGGAGATCGCCACGTCGTAAAGCATCGGGGCCTTTCGGTAATCCAGGCTCCTCGCGAAGACGGGTTTGTTATAGAGGGGAAGCAGTTCCTCCTCGCACGCTCTGCGTCGGAGCGATTTGGTGACGACGCAGAGCGACCGTCACCAGGTAGAGTCATCATTGCTGTCATGTTTAGGAGATTATTGATATGTGATGGGTGTCACCATTGATTAAGCATTTAGCAAAGCTTGTTCTAAATCTGCAATGATATCTTCAGAACCCTCTATTCCAACTGAAAGGCGAACCAGACCATCGGTAATACCGGCAGCCGCTTTAATCTCATCATCCACAATAGAATGAGTCATTGAAGCCGGGTGCTGGATTAAGGTATCCACAGCTCCCAAACTAACCGCCAGCGTACATAGTTCTACATTATTCATAAGCGAGACGCCTGCCTGATATCCACCCGTAAGTTCAAAAGTAATCATTCCGCCATAGCCGTTCTTCATTATTGAAGAAGCTAATTGGTGCTGGGGATGTGACGTTAACCCGGGATAAAATACATGGTCGACCTTAGGATGGCCCTCCAAAAATTGTGCTACTTTCATTCCATTTTCAGCATGTTTTGCCATGCGTAGTGGGAGTGTTTTCAAACCATTTGACGTTAACCAGGCATCCATCGGGCCCGCAATACCGCCTAAATTTTTCCGGAATACAGCCATATTTGTTTCTTCAAGCAACTCTTTTTTGGCAACTAATACTCCGCCAATTACTGTGCCATGCCCGCCCATATACTTGGTTGTTGAATGGACTACTACATCAGCGCCCAGTTCAAGCGGCTGCATGTGATAGGGGGTTGCAAAAGTGTTATCAACCATTAATCTGGCTCCATAGCTATCGGCTAATTGTGAAATTGCTTTGATGTCTGAAACCGTCATGGTAGGGTTTGCAATACTTTCCAGATAGATGAGCTTTGTATTAGCATGCAGCTTAAGCTGTGTTTCAAGCATGTTAAGATTAGACATATCTACAAAAGAGGACGTCATACCCATGAGTGGTAACTCTTCCTTCAAAAACTGACTGGTACAACCATACAAAGCATCCTGAGCCACTACATGACCACCTTTTGCCAGACTTATAATTCCGGTAGTGATAGCCGCCATTCCACTTCCAAAAGCCATTCCTGAATACTTGTCAGGGTTATTCAGAGCATATGTTTCTAATGCGCAAACCGTGCGTTCAAGCTCTTCGACAGTTGGATTTCCAAGTCGGGAATAAACATGACTTGCCCCGCCTTCTTCATGCCGAAACGCTTTCGCTCCTGACTCAACATCCTTAAAAACAAAAGTCGAAGTTTGATAAATCGGAGTTGTATGTGCTCCATAAGGATCATTCTTATCCTTACCTGCATGTACGGCTAAAGACTCAAGGGATGGTTTAGTTTTTATCTTCATTATAGACGGGTATGGGTGATTGATCTTTAATTGTATTCAGTACGATACTCGTATAAAGTCGTTCAACATCGGGCAGGGTGGTGAGTTTATTACGCATCAGTTGCTCAAAATCTTTGGTGTCTTTGGCAACAACCTGCAACAGGAAATCGCCATCTCCGGTAGTGTGATAACAAGCCAGTATTTCAGGAATTTCTTTTACGGCTGATGTGAACTCTTCCAGCAGATTAAGTTGATGGACACTCAGGGTGACCTTTACGAAAGCAGTAAAACCACGGCCAACAGATTCACTATTAACTTTGGCGCTGTATCCTTCTATCACATTCTCTTTTTCTAACCTTCTAACTCTCTCCAGAGTAGGAGTAGTCGTAAGACCAATCCTTTTAGCCAGTTCATTATTCGCAATCCTACCCTCTTGTTGTAGAATGGAAATAATTTGTTTGTCGATTGCATCAAATTTGATAGATGACATAGGGATATTTTATATAAGCATTGCTTACCTATTATAGATAATTATACTGGTTAAGTCTATTGATAAAGGCTTATAATCTTATATATAGAATATTAAAGAATATTATTCTTAATATTTGTTTTATAAAGAATATTATTCTGTAAGAATCGATTTAGTATGTGTAAAAGAAGAAATTATTCTAAGAAAAGAGGTTGGGTTATGGAGCTTCCCCCACCAAAACCACCTGAAGGTCCATTAAATTATATCCGGTGAGTCCGGTTTTGAGCGAAGTATTCATTTTTTCATGGAAATGATAAGAGTCATTATTCAGAAGATATTCTTCAGGCTCCATTTTTTTCTTTCTGGCTTCTAAGGTCGTGGCAGAATTTACTATTGCCCCGGCAGCGTCAGTAGGTCCGTCTATTCCATCGGTTGCAAAGCTGAGTAGAGAAATGGCATGTTGTCCCTCTATCGATATCGCTGCATTCAGAGCCAATTCTTGGTTTCTCCCTCCTTTTCCATTGCCGGTGACATTAACAGTACTCTCTCCAAAATAAACCAATGCTGCAGGTTCTTTGATGTCAGACTTTTTGCTCAAAATGGAAATTGCATCACTGCAAATTTCCTTAGAGATTTCTCTAACACCCAAATCATAGGCCTCATCGCCCACCTTGACGTTATAGCCCTTTTCCTGCAAGGAATCACCAATATTATCAGAAAGAATTTTCGCGCCCGGAATCACTTTTACCGAATGATGATCCCAATTTACATCACCCGGTTTTGGGTTTTCAGCACTGTCCCCATGCATACCTTTTGAAATGTGAATGCGGATTCTATGCGGCACTTCATCCCAGAGTTTAAATTGCTTAAGGATTTGAAAAGCTTGCTTAAACGTAGAGGAATCTGGCACCGTAGGGCCGCTGCCTATGACTTCAGGATCATTCCCCGGAACATCTGACAAAATAATAGAAAGTAAATTATGATTGGAAAGCAGCTGCCCTACTCTCCCACCCGCTGTTTCTGAAAGGTGTTTACGAACGACATTTATTTGATGTATAGAGGCACCGGAATTCAGCAAAAGCTCATACGCTTTCTGATATTCCTCGAGCCCGATGCCCTTTGAGGGGATACAAAATAAAGAAGAAGCTCCGCCTGAAAGCAGGAATATTACCGGTTCTTCTGGGGGAATAGATTTGGCCAGTTCCCATAATTCATAGGAAGAGGAAATAGAAGTATTATCCGGATAAGGATGCGCTCCTTTAAAAACCTGGACTCGATTCAGTTCCTTTGACTTTTCGGGAGCTATAATCATCCCATCTTTTATCGAACTGCCAAAATACTCTTCAGCCTGCCGTGCCATCTCAGCAGATGCTTTACCGGCTCCAAGAACCCAAATGTTATCCGTATGCTTTATCGTTGAAAATTGATCCTCCAGATTAATCTTATAAAACTGTTCCTGAATTATTTGTTCGACAATTTCCTCTAAAACCAATTTTTGCTTCTCGAGCTTATCTTTCATTAACAAGCTGTTTTTGATGAATGAATAACAACAAAACTAGTCCATAAGAGCATAGTGGTATTAAGTACCTAACTAATAAATCACTGACTATTAGTAATCGAACTGCAGTAATGCTTCCTAGATAAAGACAAAGTAGCACCAATAAACTTCCTAAAACCTGAATAGCAATTAGGTAAAAATAGTAAGATTTGTTGGAACCCAAAATCACTAAACCCAAAACTGATATAAGAAACTGTAATCCTAATGCTACATTTATATACAAATACTTTTCTGTATTATTTACTTCCCATTTAACTGAATTACTGACTGAATTTGATTCAACACCCATGAATATCTGTTCACTTTGTTTGATTGAAATATCTACTATGGGATTATAAATGTATTTATTGATTTCTACTCGAAGGGGTCTCAAAATAAAAAAATAGACTACCACTACACCCACTGCTAATCCAATACGAATACCATAGCTACGCATGAACAACCTTTTGTGATGTGGAGTCAAAATTAGCATCCGCAAAATTCACCCAAACCATCCAAAGCACAAATATGACGATATAAAAGATGGCCGTAGTTGAGTAATCGTGAGTGAAATCAAAGAATTCAGGCCACTCAACCTGAGTTATGGTAAGTGTTATCACGCGAACAATGTTCACCAAATAAATAATCCCAACGCCTACAACACTAAAACTGAGACGATTTTTCCAGTCACCCGGATAAGCCAATATAAACCCAAAAAATAGCCCCATGGCCGCAATACCGTTACATCCATCTACAATCTCAATTCCCGGATATTCTCCAATTCCAATGATTCTATTCACTGTATAGACATCATAGCCTAACAATTCGATGAAACCTGCACTGGCCCCAATTATATTCAGGGAAAGCCACTCATCCAGATTACCGTCCGGCAATAGCCACATTTCGTACAGCAGATACCAGCCGATAAATATCAAAAGTGCTTTCGCAATAAACTTGGTAAGAGGTGAGTTCATTTTAGTGCTTTAATTGATTGTTTCTTAACTTATTGAATTCTGTTGTTAAGTTTAAGAGACAACAACTTATAATTATAAATTTTCTTCAAAGGTACTTACTGGATGCGTTCAATAAAATACACTGTTTTTAGTTTTATTTTCCTGCTTTTTAGCCTTCCCCTTTTAGCTCAGGATATAGGTGACATTGATTTTCAAAATTTAAGAGTCGATGATTTAAGTGATTCCCAGATAACTCAGCTTTATCAGCGGATGCAGGATCGTGGCATGACCGTTTCAGAAGTCGAGACTTTAGCGTTAGCCAGAGGCATGAATCCGGCAGAAGTAAGCAAATTACGAAGTCGTATTAATCAGGCTAAGTCATCTTCCTCAGGCACTGGTACTACCTCTGGAAATCAAACACGAATGCGAGGAAGTTCTAATAATACTTCCAGTGCAATGAGCGCTTATCAGAGAATGAAACCCGATACTCTTGACTTCTTATTGGGTACCAACAAAAATGACTCGTCTAAAGTGTTCGGATCGGATATTTTCTCAAACAGATATTTAACCTTCGAACCTTCGCTGAACATCCCGACTCCGAAGAATTACACCTTGGGACCCGGAGATGAACTCCTTATTGATATTTGGGGAGCCTCAGAAACTACCTACCAATTAACAATAAGCCCGGATGGAGCCGTCCAAATCAGCAACGTTGGCCCTGTTTATCTTAATGGTTTAACCATTGAAGAAGCCAATCAAAGATTATTGGACAAACTTGGCAACATTTACTCGGGATTAAAAGGCCCGAACAAGAACACCTATTTACAGGTCTCTCTTGGCAGTGTCCGCAGTATTAAAGTGAGTATTATTGGTGAAGTCAACCTGCCCGGCACTTATACATTGCCTTCATTAGCTTCTGTGTTTAACGCTTTATATGCAGCCGGTGGACCAAATAAAGATGGAACCTATCGTTCAGTTAAAGTCCTGAGAGATGGAAGTACCTTCTTGGAAGTTGATTTATATGATTTTTTAGTTTCCGGTGACCTTTCGGGGAATATTACATTGAAGGACCAGGATATTATCAAAGTTGGACCCTATATAAATAGAATTACGGTTGAAGGGGAAACCAAACGCATTGGGCTTTTTGAAACCACTGAAGGAGAGACTTTTGAGCAACTGCTTGAATATGCCGGCGGGTTCAACCAATTTGCATACAAGAAAAGAATTAAAATAGAGCGCAAAACGGATACCGAAAGAAAGATAGTAGGGGTACAATATCCTCAACAGAAGGATATGGTGCTTCAATCCGGAGATATTGTTAGCATCGACAGAGTGTTAGACCGATATGAAAACAGAGTTGAGATAGAGGGTGCAGTTTTCAGGCCGGGCGAATACCAGCTTGAAGAAAACCCGACCATATATTCTCTCATCCAAAATGCTGAAGGGTTAATGGGAGATGCATTTTTGGACCGTGCTATTATATACAGAACTCAGGAAGATTACAGCATTGAAGCGATACCGGTTAACCTAAATCAACTAATGGCTGATTCAGCTGCAAATGACATCGCTCTTATTAAGAATGACCGTATTAAAATTTCTTCTATTTTTGATCTGCGTGAGTTGAGAACCGTTAAAATCAGTGGTTCTATATTAAGTCCGGGAACCTACCGTTTTGTAGAAAACAGCACTCTCAAAGATTTGATTTTTGAAGCTGATGGCTTAAAAGAAGAGGCCGCTCCATATAATATTGAAATTGCACGTCGTGTACCTGATGACGGCTCAGGTAGCTTACAAAATCAAATTGCAGAGCTCATAACCGTAAATATTGAGAATGGCCTTGAATTCTCGGATCAACTTGAAGAAGTAGAAATTAAACCCTTTGATCAGGTTTTTGTCAGGAAATCACCTGCTTATGAAGTTCAAAAAACAGTTAGAATATCCGGTGAGGTAGCTTTTCCAGGAGAATATGCCCTTAGCACAAGAAATTTCAGGCTCAGCGACTTAATCAGTGAGAGTGGCGGAGTTACTGACTATGCTTATGTTGAAGGAGCTTCACTTACACGAAAGTTCGATACCAACATCAATGAACTTGATATCAATATCGAAGATTCTGTCACTACACAGCAGGTAGAGTCTTTATCTCAGGTTGGAATTCAACTTGGTGAAGCACTTAACAATCCGAATTCGGACTATGATCTTCTATTACAGGAAGGTGATGAAATCACCATTCCAAAACGTTTACAGACCGTCCAGATTCGTGGCGAGGTGCTTTATCCCATTAATGCCCGATTCGATGACCGAAGATCATTCAAGAGCTATGTAGGCGCAGCCGGTGGCTTCACTGAACAGGCTAATACCCGAAGAGGCTATATTGTGTATGCAAATGGAGAAGTGGACCGAACCAAACGATTTTTATTCTTCCGTTCTTATCCAGATGTAAAGCCGGGTTCCGTCTTAATTATTCCCCCAAAGCAAGAGCGTCAAAAATTGAGTACGGCTGAACGGATTACGGTCCTTTCAACCATCGTTTCATTGGCTGCTATTGTGACTAATACGATCTTCCAGATTAGGAGAAATTGATTTCTTGTAAAGGGGCGGTTGTGAGGGCTTAATCCTGTGGTGGGAGATCTCGGTTCTGCACTTCCGCTCCGCTGCTGCTTGACCGAGATGACTAGCTGTTTTCTTAGCATCAGTCATCGCGGGCGAAGTGAACACGGAGACCCGCGATCTCCTTGATACGGGCAACTCACTTACTAACGGGGCAATGGTGAATGCGGTGCCTATGGCTGGAGATCTCGGTTCTGCACTTCCGCTCCGCTGCAGCTTGACCGAGATGACTAGCTGTTTTCTAAGTATCAGTCATCGCGGGCGTAGTGAACACGGAGACCCGCGATCTCCTTGATACGGGCAACTCGCTTACTAACGGGGCCATGGTAAATGCGGTGCCTATGGCGGGAGATCTCGGTTCTGCGCTTCCGCTCCGCTGCTGCTTGACCGAGATGACTAGCTGTTTTCTAAGTATCAGTCATCGCGGGCGTAGTGAACACGGAGACCCGCGATCTCCTTGATACAAGCAACTCGCTTACTAACGGGGCAATGGTGAATGCTCTTCCCTATGGCGGGAGATCTCGGTTCTGCGCTTCCGCTCCGCTGCTGCTTGACCGAGATGACTGAATAAAAAAATCTGTAAGGATTTCCTCTCTCAACGCTCTTACTTAGCAAATGAGTAAAAAAGGTTTTCTATACATATTATCAAACAGGCATAGAACGGTTTATTATACCGGAGTTACCTCACAACTCCTCGAAAGAGTTAATGATCATAGAAATGGAGAAGGGAGCGATTTCACTATGAAGTATAATATCCGAGGCCTTTTATACTATTGTGAATTTCCTACCATGTATGAAGCTATACAGGCTGAAAAAAGAGTAAAGAAATGGAACCGAGCCTGGAAAATCGAGCTTATTAAGACTATTAATCCTGGGATGATTGATCTTTGGGATGAGGTTTCAACCCTTGGGCAACCAGAGCTGAATAAGGGCCGGTCATTTCGCGAGGAGTGAATGCCTTTTTCTTAGCATCAGTCATCGCGGGCGAAGTGAACACGGAGACCCGCGATCTCCATGATACGGGCAACTCACTTACTAACGGGTCGATGGTGAATGCGGTGCCTGTGGCGGGAGATCTCGGTTCTGCGCTTCCGTTCCGCTTCAGCTTGACCGAGATGACTGGGTTGTTTAAACATGTCATCCCGCACGGAGTGAATACGGAGATGCGGGATCTCCTTGATACGGGCAACTCGCTTACTAACGGGGCAATGGTGAACGCGGTGTCCTGTGGCGGGAGATCTCGGTTCTGCGCTTCCGCTCCGCTGCAGCTTGACCGAGATGACTGGGTTGTTTTAGAGGTTGTCAGTACGACACTTCCGCTTCGCTACGGCTTGTCCGAGATGACTGGGTTGTTTCTGAGTATCGGGTTCAGCTATGATTATGTGTGACTTTTCTGTATACCTCTTCCATGATATCTACTGACTGATTCCAGTCATATTTTTCCTGTACTCTTTTTCTTCCATTTTCTCCAAGTGTAGCCGCAAAATGTTGGTCTTCATATAATTTAATGAGAGCCTCAGCAGTGGCTTCTACATTTTCTTTTGGAACTACAATACCCGTCTCGCCATGCTCTACTACTTCCGGTAAACCACCCGCATCTGAAACAATAACCGGTAATCCGGTGGCAGAAGCTTCTAACACAGCCACTCCGAAGCTTTCTGAATCAAACCGACTCACTGCGACATAAACATCCAGCTTAGAAAGCCATTTCGGCACGTTTTCGTGACTTACATCTCCAACAAACTCGCAATATCCATACACCCTTAAGTCTTTCGCCAACTCTTTGAGTTCAGCCTCTTTACTTCCACCTCCAACTAATATTAACCTGAATTTTTTTTCCGGGTATTTATTGCAAAAAATCGCAAACGCTTTTATCAAAATATCAACTGCATATTTACTTTCAAGCCACTTTACCGTACCTACCACAAAATCGCAGCTGAGATTTTGATCCTCTTTTCCGGATAGTTGAAACTTTTCAATGTCTATACCAAAAGGGGTCACTTCTACATCCAAACGCTCCCCAAACAGGCCCCAAATCTCCTGAGTCATCACTTCACTTGTAGAGCAGACCTGTGTCGCGTCATACACATTTTTCTTAATCACCGACTTAAAAATTCTGTTCTGATTTACCCGGTAAAAAACCTCACTTCCCATCACAGAAAGCACCGTTGGCTTCACACCTGCTATCCGGGCCATAAATCCATATCCAAAAGCATAAAATGAGTGAATAACGTCGGGATTTATTTTTTTCAGCTTCTTAATAAGAAAAGGAAGGTTTAATAAATAACCGAAAGGTTGAGGAATAGGAAGCTTCACAACCGTAACTAAATCGCTCAAAAAATGCTTAGGTGGATGTATTGTAAACAGGGTTATTTTATGACCTCGTTTAGTCAGAGAATTCGCCCAGCGACAAACGTGAATACAATCTTGAGAGGCAATAAAAGCAATATGCATAAAACGATTCTAAATTAAGGAATTCACACCTGTCAGAACTTACTATGTTTATCTATAATTCTTTTGTAAACCTAAATACCTGAGTTCGATTTTGGAAATACCTTTAGAGTATAAGTAAGGTCATTCCACGGCGAATGCCTGGAATCTGAATATCTTTTATATATTTCTAACGAGTTTTAAACAACAATTTAGATTCCTGACTCTGCAGGAATGACTAATAGACGTAGTTTGGATATATTTTTAAAATCGAACTCCGGTTAAATAGTATAAAGTTTTCCGTTTTGGGAAAAAAGATATTTATCTCATCATTTTTTGAACAAAAACTATTGGGTACAAAAAAGATTTCAGCAACTGCCTTCCCAATTCACGGGTTTCCTTGAAAGCAAAGAAGATAAAAAGAGAGCCTATCATCCACGAAAATAAAAAGGAAAGAGGAGCCCCCTCGATTCCCAATACAGGTATCAATAAGAAGTTCCCTACAACGCATAAAACTACCGTTAACACCATCGATATAATATAGTACTTGCTCTTGTTATAGGTTATCAACCAAACTTTAACTCCCTCATTCAGCAATAGAAAAGGAAGAGACAATGACAGAACTCTGAATAACTGTATTGATTGACTATAGCCTTCTCCAAAAATAATCTCTACCACAAATTCAGCAAGTATATAAGAAGGGATCATAAGCACTAAAGCCGCAGTGGAGATCCAGCCAAACATTCTATCCATATTTTCCCGCCTTTCTTTATCGTTGTCAACATCCGCTATAATGGGAATAAATGAAAGCGAAATTGAAGCCGATATAAAGGTCCAGGTTGTAATTAACTTCATAGCTGCCGCATAGTATCCAACAGCTTCAACATCAATCAGGTATTCGATTAAAACACGATCTACCAACAAAGAAACGGTAAAGCAAAGTTTGGCCAAAATCATAAACTTCCCGAGGGTCAATAGCTTTTTCCGAAGTGGCTGAAGCTTTTTAAAAAATAAAATGCTCTTCTTTTCGAACCAATAAACGACTACAAAACCTATTCCGGTTACGATAAGTTGAGACGCGTAAGCAGCTCCAAACCATGATAAAGAGGCTTCATAAAATATCATGACTGCAATTAGAGCAATATAAAGCAGCTGAGCGAGGAACTGCACGCCTATGGTAACACGAACTTTTAGACTTGCATGAAACCAGAGCTCAAATCCCTCAAAAGCCCGAAAACAAATACCCAGGCCACAAAGAAGCGAGATAACTCTTATCACTTGCTCATCAATGAAAAACACCAAAACGAGCCCCAGTAAGCCAAATAAAATAACATTACCAGCCGCCATCAACTGAAAAGCGGCGACGGATACTTCGGTTTTATCCAGTCCGGACTTCCTTATCTCTTGAATTACTACTTCTTTCAATCCCTGACTCCAGAATAGCATCAGCAACTCGGCGATGGCTATTGCATAAACATAAGCACCATACTTTCCGGGACCTAAAAATCTTGCCAGCCAGGCCGTAATGATAAAAGCCAAAGGAAGCCTGACCATTCTATAGATATACATCCATGAGATATTTTGAATGACATCTTTTCTAAATTTCATCAACCCAAGTTTTTGATGAAATTATGTTTATTAATTTCAGACATATATTATGTTCTTTAACTGATACAATAATATAAAAGTAAAGATGAAAATGATATAAAACATGCCTATCCACTAAACATAAGGGTTTATTAAATTATTGGGATGAAGTTAATCTAACTATTCATTATTTGCACATAGCTGCTTCAGGGATAATTGTGAACACTTGCCCTTTGGCGGGAGATCTCGGATCGGCGCCTACGCTTTGCTACGGCTTGTCCGAGATGACTGGGGTTGTTTTCTTAGCATCAGTCATCGCGGGCAGAGTGAACACGGAGACCCGCGATCTCCTTGGAACGGGCAACTCTCTTACTAACGGGGCAATGGTGAACGCGGTGCCTGTGGCGGGAGATCTCGGATCGGCGCCTACGCTTTGCTGCGGCTTGTCCGAGATGACTAGCTGTTTTCTTAGCATCAGTCATCGCGAGCAGAGTGAACACGGAGACCCGCGATCTCCTTGGAACGGGCAACTCTCTTACTAACGGGGCAATGGTGAACGCTCTTCCCTGTGGCGGGAGATCTCGGTTCTACGCTTCCGCTCCGCTGCAGCTTGACCGAGATGACTAGCTGTTTTCTTAGCATCAGTCATCGCGGGCAGAGTGAACACGGAGACCCGCGATCTCCTTGGTACGGGCAACTCTCTTGCTAACGGGGCAATGGTGAATGCGGTGTCCTATGGCGGGAGATCTCGGTTCTGCGCCTACGCTTTGCTACGGCTTGTCCGAGATGACTGGGGTTGTTTTGACATGTCATCCCGCACGGAGTGAATACGGAGATGTGGGATCTCCTTGGAACGGGCAATTTATTTACTACGCGCCCTTTTTATAAAGATATTATACATCGCTTTAAAGAAATATCTGACATCCGTGCGGATAGGGTTTTTAAGATAAGATTCTAAATAAACCCGTTCGGATTCAATAATTTCGGGGAGAGTATCCGGTAAGTCGGCATAAAAGGGAGGAACTAAACCGGGTTTAACCTGTGTCCGTAGCTGTTGCATATCTTCGGGATATAAACTGAAGTAATGTCTGCTAAGTGGGCGTACACCAACCAATTTCATTTGGCCCTTAAAAAAGTTAATGAACATCGGTAATTCATCAATCCAAAGCTTACGAAACAACTTACCCCAGCCGGTCACTCGAAAATCGTCTTTAATTTTTCCGCCTTCCTGCAAGTTGTTCTTATTAAACATAAAATCCTGCAAATATTCCGAGTAAGGATGCATGGTTCGTAGCTTATATACCGTGAACAGCTCTCCATCTTTGCCAATCCTCTTTAGCCCAACCAATGGGCCGTAGGTAGGCTGCATGTCATATACCGGGTCTGAATTCTTTTGCGATAAAATATAGGTTAAATACCCGATACGCTGATATTCTACAATTTTAAAACCACAAGAGACCAAGCGTCCTAACCCTTCTGTTAGCGAGATGACTCTATTTCTGCCTTTTGTAACCCAAAAATAAATCTTTTTAGTCACTTTCCATTTTGGAAATACACGCTTTAGAATGAAATCCAGGATATAGTAAGGGCGGCTTATAATTCGCGGAAACTTATTTAAAATTCGCATCCTTCTGGAATCCTTTGTTTCCATACAAATCAGTAAATAATCTCCTTTCTGTAGGCTTCTGTTTGCCTTCTCGATAAATTTATTGACTCGGGGTACATCATTTATTCTATGGCTATTGGCTAAACCAAGCATCCCATTTGAAATGGGCCTCATATCTTCTAACTGAGTAGTATCAATCCATTCAAAATCAATCTTGTCTAATCCTTCTACAGATGAACGGATAAATCCATTTACCCCTGATTGATCTAAAGAACTATTTAAAGGCTTAGTTCTCTCTTTTCTATCTAAAATTGCTTCCATACCTAGTGTAATTTATTGACCCAACGAATATTCCCTAACGTATTCTTACCCATTTTTTTAAAAATAGAATATAAATGTAATAAAAAATTAGGTATTATTGTAATAATACTTAAGTGTTAATGGTTTTTAATTGTGGCACAATTACAGTCTTTATAGCTACTATTTATATAGATTCAACTATGTAACCTGATTCAAATTAAAGAACAATTATTGCCTTCCGGTAATCTGCATAGGATTAGAGTAGCTGAGACCAAAGATCTCTCTGATACTGGTTTTCACTTAAATTTCACCATTCCCCATTTTACCACATTCTTCATATTCTGCATTACCAGCTCTTGAGTCCATAAAATCGGATTATCCGTCCAACGCTGAGGATGGAAATTGAACATAATTTGATCAGGAAGTGTATCCTCTTGGCAAGCTTCAATTATATTCTGCGTATTGTGAAATGAATACTGATCTGAAAGGGCGGCTTTCCCCTGCATTTGTTGATTGATACTTTCAGTGGCGGAACGGTCTCGCACACTCACTTTATCCCCGTCCCAACGCCGTCCCGTATCGGTTAGATAAAGAACGTTACTGAAGTCCAGATCAAAATAAGGCTCGGCGATGATATCATAATCCCGGTAATCATAATGCTTCCAGAGGTCGCGGTTGTCGTATTTACTGAGGGGACTACCGTGCATGCAAATGGTTTTCACTTCTCCTACTTCTCTTAGCTTAGCCAAATGTTCTTCAAATAGCTTAATGGCTTTATGGGGGTCGCCTTTGGCGAAGTCCATGTCTTCGTAGTGATAACCGATTTCGTGTCCCATTCCGGTGATTTCTTTGACGACTTCTTCATCAAAAGATTGGGGAATCATACGAAAATAGTAAGTGCCAACAATTCCTTGTTTATGTTGGATCTGAGCAAATTTAAGAGAGTGGAGTTTGCGGGCGTCTACATCGTGGCGCAGGAGTATGGTTTTTTCTTTCGGGGTTGCTGTAAAGTTTTGGAATGTTTGGAAATCATACCCAGCATTAATTAACTGCTTGAGTAGCTTATTGTAAATGGATATAGTGAAATCTAGACTCATTGGTTTTATTTTAAGAACCTCTCTAATTCCGCAACCATTGTTCTCGCTACATTCTTACCATATAAATCAGGACGCTTTGAAGACGGAGTGAATGCCTGAATTTTTTCAGCAAGGTCCTCCGACTCAATATCCATCAGGGTATTCCATCCCACATCAACCGTTTCTACCCATTCTGTTTCGGGCCGAAGTGTGATACACGGTTTGCCTGCTATATAGGCTTCTTTCTGAAGGCCACCGGAATCAGTAATCACTTTTTCACAAAATTTCAGTAATCCTTGAAATTCTACATACCCTTGTGGTTTTATGAGTTCAATATTATCTGGAACCGTTATGTTATGTTGATCTAAGATTTTTTTTGATCTTGGGTGAATTGGGAAAATGATGTTTTTAGATAATCCCCCCAGACTTTTAAAAAGAGATCTTAGCTTCTTAGGGTCATCTACGTTATAGGGCCGGTGCATGGTCAAAAGGTAATAATCTTGTCCGGCATATTTATTTTCCCCGAGTCTACTTTGTACAAATTGTACAGAATCCGCCATGATATCTCCGGTCATGACCGTTTTACCTGCAAGGCCTTCCCTTTCCAGGTGTTTAACGGCTTCTTCTGTTGGGGCAAAAAGTAAATCGGCCGTATGGTCGGCTACCACGCGATTAATTTCTTCAGGCATAGACCGGTTGAAACTTCTTAGCCCGGCTTCAATGTGTAACGAAGGAACTTCCAATTTTGCGGCTGCAAGGCAAGCAGCCAAGGTTGAATTCGTATCCCCAAAACTGAGCACTAAATCCGGCTTGTGGTTTACAATCTCATTCTCGATACCTTCAAGCATTTTTCCAGTCTGTGCGCCGTGTTTTCCTGAGCCAATCTCCAGATTAATATCCGGTTTTGGGATTTCGAGCTGTTCGAAAAAAAGGTCTGACATTTCATGGTCGTAATGTTGACCAGTATGAATAATTATTTCCTCATGTTTTTTTCTAAGCTCACGGGATAGCGGACCTAATTTAATGAATTGAGGACGTGCACCAACTACTGAAATCACTTTCATTATTTAATCACTCTCTAAAATTTTATATATGACATCAGCGGTTTGTTTATTTAAGTCACCAGCTGATTTAAAATACTCTTTTGATTTAGAAAGATGCTCTTCCTTTATTTTTTCTTGATTGAGAAACTCTTCTGAAACAGATAAAACTTCTTCAAATGTGGAAACATTTCTTAACAAACCATATTCATTTTCCAGAATCTTAAAGTTTGACATGTCATTTTCTCCAACGAAGGAGTTAAACCTAATAGAGGGCGTTCCCAGCAAAGCAGCTTCTGTGGCCATTGTTTGTGAGTCACCAATATATAAAGTCGCATAGTGTAGTAAACTATGCATTTTATTAGCTTTTATATTCAACTGATAAGGCATCATAAAATCTGGTATTTTGCCTTCACCTGAAACAAATAGTTTTCCTTTTTTTGATAAATTTGATACCAATTCTTTCTTCTCTTCTTTACTAAAGCCCGACTTTCCTTTATCATGATTTGCAAACCATCCCACTAATCGTATCACAATAATTTGGTCGCTAACTTTTGCTCCAATATCAGTCAGTACTGATTCATCAGGTTGGAAATATTCAGGATGTAAATATGAGTTTTCAAAAAAACCACTCACCTTATAATGATTTTTACCATGATCTAATTCATAGGTACCAGGTGTGATAATATAATCTGATAATGGAATTGTAAATTTGTTGTTGAATGTAACTACTTCACTATCCGGCAAAACAAGAGTTTTCGCTTTGCTGATTTTGGAAACTATTGCTGCGTAGGGAGAAGACCGGCTAACAATTAAATCAGGATTAAAGTCTTTAACAATTTTATAATACTTGGAAAGTATATTTGGAACAGCCAAAAATTTATCCCTCATTTTTTTCCCATGAAGGCCATATTCTTCGTAATCAAAGCCTGACTCTTTCAAGAGCTTAATGACTACATCTTTATCTCTTGCAATAATTTTAATTTTAAAATCATCACTCAGAATACTTATAAGATGTTTAAACTGGTGAAAATGTTTAGGGTGAGCAATTTCAAATAGTACTTTCTTCATTCAATCAACCTTCTCCATTCATCTTCATCGCCATATCTATATTCATCCATTAGTTCCCCACAATGGTGATGTAGTGTTTGTGCTTGTTCTTTAGTCCAAGCTTTCCATTCTGGAAAATATTTTTTAGAAGATGAATTCACTTTTTTGGATGCACTAATATCGTCTTTCTCTAATACTATATCTATTCCCATAAAATTTGACAATTCAATTAAGGTTTCTTCGTTTTTTCCTGGATTTACGAGATCTTCGAATCTCAATAAGAAGTAATTGACTTTTCCATCATTCAATTCTTTGAAAAGTCGATTTTTGAAGTTCCATACCCAACAAAAATGCTCAAACTTATTCATTAGCACTCTGTCAAAGATTGAAATATTATTATCAAATATTGGACTTGGTTGCCAAAATGGAATGCAATGATGAAGAAAAGTTTTTTTAAAAGAGCTACTTTTCCAGTTCATAAATGAAATGACAAAACTTCTTGGATCTCTGACTAGGTGAATGACTTTATAGCTATTCTCATCCTCCTGTTTTTTTAAATAGAAATATATGGGAATTGAACGAAGCGGGTCTGTAGTTGAAAGTGGCAATCCATTTGAGCCAAATTTTTTGATAATTTCCTCATTGGCGACATTTCTTATTTTCTTATTTAGAAAAGCAAGATTTCCAAGAATATTAATTCTTCTTGAATATTTCTTCTGATGAGATACATTGATTTTTAAGGATGTGCTTATTCTATTTGATAGTAACGTAGTTCCTGTACGCCCTGTTGATAGAAAATAATATTTATCTTTCATTACTTATTTTCTGTGTGAGATAAGAATTTTTTATTTATTTCACAGTTCGATTGCTCAGATGGGTTCACCTTAAATTCCAAAAAATTAATATAAATGTCACAAATATAGAGTAGAAAATAAGCATTATTTTTATTCGTTTTTTTCTATTGCTAGGCATACTCTTATATGTATCCATAAACCAAAATGAAATTATGTATACAAATGGCAAATGAGGTAAGCTTTTCCTCAACTCTAGACCTTCAAATATGATAAACAGAGAAAACATTTCAAATAATACAAATAATACCATAGGTAATAAATAATACTCACCATATCTTATCACATATAATACGCCATACCAAAATGGAAACGCTAATAACACTCTAAAAAATAAACCAGAACTATAGAATGCTACTGGTGAATAGGTAGGTAACACAGTTGGTAAAGGCCCCATCATTTGGGCTATTGCATTAACTCCGTAAACAAATGGGATAGAGCCCTTTATCTGGCCAGTTGACTCTTTCACATATACTAAGGTTTCAAAAGTTCCACCTCCAGTTATATTGTTTACATAAGTTTCTAAAAAACTATAAAAAAACGACACACCTCCAAGAACCACCAACGATATAGCTATTTTATTTATTAAATACCTATCAGCTATAAGTCTTCTAAAAAATATAGATGCTAATATAAAAACTGTTATAGCTGGTCTAAATACTAATAACAATGCTGGAAATATATAAAGTCTTAGATTGCTTATTTTCCTATGACCATTATAGTATTGATGAAATGACAATACTATAACCAATAGCATAAAGCTTTCTTTCAATCCTGAAGAATAAAACCACAACATATAAGAAGAGATACCATAAGATACAGCACATAAAGCAGCCATCTTTCTATTCATGATATTTTTACATATTGAAAATATCAAAACGGATATTGTGGAACCAATAACAATATTAAAAAAATTAAATAGAAGGTTTGATTCGGCCAAGGAATAGACAACCCTTAGAACTATCACCATACCTAGATCGTCAAAATTCACACGCTGAATGTAATAATTAATCGACTGAAATATATCTTTACCAGTTCCAGCTATTGCCATATCGTGATAATATATTGCATCGACATCACTGAATACATAATAATTACCAGTTGTGTAAAATGAGATAAAATTTAACGTAACTACTGCTAAAATCGAATAACTGAAAACTGTAATGAAGACAATTTTCTTGTCTCCTATATTTAGTCCCTTAATCAATAATAAAACAATGTAATAAATCACGATACTTACCACATTAAACATGTATATATCTAAATATTCATATCCTACCCAAGGAGCAAAAATAACATGTAATGCTACCCCTATAAATAGATAATAATGAAGTATTTTTACTGTCATATTCTTATTTGATAGTTATGAAATATCTAATTTTTCTCATATCGATTTGTATAAATTATAAATTTGATCTGCTATAATCTTTAAATCGTAATTCAATACTAATTCTCTTGATCTACAATGATTTACTTTTTTAGTATCACTAATAATATATTTTACTTTTTCAGAAATTTCTTTAGAGTCATACTTTGTTATAAAGCAAGTTTCTATTCCGTCTACTAACTCTTTAACATCTCCCACATCAGTTGAAACAACTGGTGTATTACATGCTAGTGCCTCTTTCACTATTAGAGGTCCCGTTTCTTTGAATGATGTAATTAATACCAGATCTACAGCGTTCAATAATAGAACAACTTCTTCTCTGCTTTTGCCTTTTAATTCTAGTAATTTAACGCTCTCCAGCTTACTTATCGATTCTTTCGCAAGTGGATAGTTTTTTACTTTTCTTGAGAATGATGAAGAAAATAGTACTAGTTTGTCGCCTATCTCAAAGCCTAATTTATTTCTACATTCTTTTTTATCAAGTGGAACAAAGATCTTTGTATCAATTCCACAAGGAATTACACTATACTTAGATTTTAGATTTAACTGCTTTATCTGTTTGGTGTTTGTTAGAATATTATGTTTAGTAAAAGTTGCGGTGATCTTAGAGAGTACTCTATTAAATTTACCATGAATATCGCTTCCGTGATAAGTTACAACTACCGGCAGGTATGGTTGCAAAATGGACAGTAATCCAGCTAATCCATAATGTGCGTGAATTAGATCATATTCTTTGAGTTTAGCCTTTCGAATCAAGGTGGGCAAATTCTTTAGGTATCCAATTATACCCTTTCCCCTAATTTTAAAATAATCAATCTTTACATCTTTTTTTTTAAGGCTCTCTACCTGTTCTCGTACAAAAGGACTTATTCTTCCTTTATTATAACTACAAACTATTAGTATTCTCATTTACTTATATCCCAAATCTTAAACAGATCTCTGTTAAGCAATTTTGATAAACTTATTATATCAGATTTGTAATAAGACAATAATCTGCGATTTAAATCATCACTAATCTTAATACTCACATCATTTGTTTTGTTTAATTTATCAACAAACATGGCAATTTTTTTCGAAATATCTTTTCCTATAATTTTTTTCATATTTTCTTTTAGCCAATTTTCATTGTTTATAAACATACTTAAATAATATGATTTTGTATTTTTAGATATATTATCCTTTGGTATATCTCTGTGTAATTCTATTTTTAGAAAACTATTGATTTCATTTATAAATGTATTCTTATCATTAATTATTTCTTCCAGGATGAAGATTTTTAAATTATCACCATATTTCTCTTTAAGGTCACATATCCTTCGATAGTATAGTCCATGCTCTACATAAGTTAGATTACTGTTATAATGAGTTATTTGAAGATCTTGAGTATCTCTCCAATCATAATCCAATGCATTATTTAACCCCCTATTATCTCTGCCATTCATATAATTATATTTATAAGCAGAAATTGCTCTTTGAATTGGATTTCTGATAAATACTATAACTTTATTAGATTTTGATACCTTTTCGATAAAAAAACGGTGATAATAAAAGTAATTAACAGATGCATCCAAATAATATCTTGCATTACATTTCTCAAATGCTTTTTGATAGATAGATTTATAATCATCAGAAAATACAGTGTGCTTATCCTTTAAAGAAGAATCAACACATATTTCCAAATGATTTCCTAACCAATTATGAAAACTAGTTGTCCCTGACTTTTGTACACCTATTATAAATAAATTTGGGTTCATAGCTTTATATTGAATATTGAAAGTATACTTGTATTTACATCTATTTTCTTAAAGCAATACAAGGATAAGTAAATATTCCATACTGCTGTTGAAGCTAAAGTTGCAAATGCGGCACCTTCAATTCCAAATTTTGGGATAAATATTAAATTTAAAATTACATTAATCGTCATAGAAAAGGCCATCACATAGAGTACTTTTTTTTCATGACCAGACATATTTAAAAGTAATGCTACTGAACCTGAGGTTACACTAATCAATTGAGCAACAATTAATATGACCAATGAATAGTATCCACCTAAAAATTCTGCGCCAAATATAAAGCTTAACAATCCCTTACCAAACAAAATCATGACTAGGCTTATCATAGCAGCAATTATAGTATTAAATAGAACAGAGACAGTAGCAATTTTTTGCAATCTTACCTTATTATTCTCACTAAAGTATTTGGAAAAATAAGGACCCAATATGAAATTTAAGGCACTCAGACTAAAAGAAACTAAAGTTGCAGCTTTAAGTGCAACCTCATACATACCTACATTCTTTGAATTTGATATTATACCAATCAAAACGATATCGATTCTACCCATCACAATCTGTAATCCTCCGATTACTAAAAAAGGTAGTGCAACTGATAACCACGTTTTAGTTTCAATTATTGATTTCGATTTTCTCACCTGTTTTGGTAAATACTTAAATAACCAGTAGGCACCAAAACTGTACGATAGGAATGCTGCAATAAAATGATAAAACATTCCATCCACAGAACTCAATTTTGCACCCTTTATTTGAGAAAAAAGTAAAAGTAAAATTAAAAAAAATAAATGTCGTAGAATTGATTCAGGTACTAAACCTACTATAAAATATTTAAATCCTCTTAATGTCGCTCCTCGAATATTGCCTAAGGCTATAACTGGCAATAACGCTAACCCCCATATAAATGTTACTCTTCTTTCAATAGATAGATCGATCACATCTCCATAAACTAATCCCATTGAAATTGAAATTATGAGGACTGAAATTACCAAAACTACTCCATTAGTAAATTTAAGTAGTCCTTTAATCTCACCCCACTTTTTATTAGAATGGTATTGAGCTATAAAACGAATTAGTAAATTAGGCAACCCTAACTCTGTAGGTATGGCTAAAATTTTTATTATTGCATACACAAATGTGTATATACCAAATGCTTCTATACCTAAAGTTCTTGCTAGTGCCACTCCCACACCAAATTGCAAAAAAGTGTTACCAAATTTTATTACTAAACTACCCAATCCACCTTTGAAAAAAGGCTTACTCTTTTTTTCCCGAAATTTCGTTTTTAAAAGGGTCAAATAATAGCTAGATGAACTTTGACTCAATGTCTACTCTCAGAAGTTACTACGACATTAACATTATAAATACACATTTAAACTATGCCTCTCACCGCACTATAATTATTTCATTATCTTTATTTGCAAAAAAAGATAAATTGGTAGACCTATAACTTCACTCGCAGCTTTTTCACTTCGATCAAACCTTTTACTTCTGTAAAAAAGAGATGTCAGGACAAAAGCCATCAATAATTCACACCCAATGATGTAGATAAACCGCTGCAGTCAATTGAATACCTGTATCTTTCCTAGCGAAATTCTTCGTCTATATATAAACATATAACCAATTTATTAAAATTAGGCTTTAAAGATATGATTCTGTTTAAGTGACTCTATGTTTTTCATCGCGTTCCGTGAGTCCACCACAGTTTCACTCCACTTGGCTAATTCATCATAATCTATCTCAGAATGATTCGTGGAAATCACTACCACATCAAAGCCTGAAATAACTTCTTTTTCCCACTCAATAGATTTTTTTCCAGTCCACTCAGCATGTTCACGAGTAGGGAGCACTTCAGGAATAAACGGATCATAATATGAAATTTCTGCCCCTTTCTCTTTCAGTAGATCAAAGATTTTGAAGGTCGGCGACTCCCGCATATCATCTACATCCGGTTTGTAAGCCAGGCCAATCACCAATACCTTGCTGCCATTCATTGCTTTTTTGTGAGCATTGAGGGCATACATTGTTCTGTCCACCACGTAGCGGGGCATATTGGTATTCACCTCTCCGGCCAATTCAATAAAACGGGTGTGTTTTTCAAACTCGCGGGCCTTCCAGGTCAGGTAAAACGGATCAATGGGAATACAGTGCCCGCCCAGTCCGGGTCCGGGCGTGAATTTCATAAAGCCGAAAGGCTTGGTGGCCGCGGCATCAAGCACTTCATGCACATCAATTTCCATTGCTTCGTACACTACCTTCAGTTCATTTACCAAGGCAATATTCACCGAACGGAAAATGTTTTCGGTCAGCTTTACAGCTTCGGCGGTCTTGCAGTCACTCACCGGCACGGTTTCCACAATGGCGGTATCGTACATGGCCAACGCTAAGTTCAGTGCTTCGGCTCCATGTCCGCCCACTACTTTGGGAATTTTGGCGGTATTGAAATCCGGGTTGCCCGGATCTTCGCGCTCGGGGCTGTAGGCCACATAAAAATCTTTCCCGGCTTTCAATCCGGAGTTCTTCTCCAGGATGGGGATCATCAGCTCCTCGGTGGTTCCCGGCCAGGTGGTGGATTCCAGGATCACGAGCTGCCCTTTCCTCAAATATTGGGAAACGGTTTCTGTGGTCTGTTCCACATAACTCATGTCCGGCTCGCGGTGATGGTCCAGCGGAGTTGGCACACATAACAAAATAGCATCGGCTTCATCAAGGCGAGTAAAATCGGTAGTGGCATCTGCTATATCTGACTTAGCGAGGGCCTCCATCATTTCGGCCCCCAAGTGTTTGATGTAGGGCACGCCGTTTTTAAGGTTCTCTACTTTTTTGTTGTCAATATCATATCCAATCACCGGCATGCCCTGCTGGTGAAAGGTCCACATAAGAGGAAGGCCTACATAGCCTAATCCAACAATACCAATAGTGAATTCTTTGGAGTCAATTTTTTGTAGTAAATTTTCTAATTGTGACATATGTGAAATTTTTGAGCTGTCAGTTTAAGGCTTCTGCTCTTTATGTGTTTGTTTTAATTTCTGTTTTGTTGACTTATTGTTTGGTTTTAATGCTTTTGCATCCTCTTAGCATTCCAAGGTCTCTTCTATCCTAGGGTTAGTGGAGAAACAAAGGCGGTTGCCGTTACGGGCAATCAAATCTTATTCAAACATTTGAAGATCCTTCGGGAGTACCCTCTGGATGACTGGCGGTAGAAGCTTTGTTATAGCTGGTTGCTCTGTTTAGGGAGATTGCCGCGTCGTTTATCTTTCTAAACCTGTCTTCTACATTTCGGGCTCCTCGCAATGGCTGGTGTTTTTTACCACCACAAAGCTTTCCAAGGAGTTCCCTTACCCTGCGGCGCTACCCAAGGCTTCCTATTTCCTATCAACGTGCCGGAGGGCAAGGGACAGGGATTGGGTTTTGGTGCCAAAGGGCAACCGAGCCTTGATCCAACACCATCCATCAGACGGCTCTTTGCAGGATTAAACAACCTGAACCTTAAACAGCCGTCAGATGGAGCTTGGTCTATTGAGTCTGTTTCAAACATGTGAAGATCCTTCGGGGGTACCCTCTGGATGACTGTGTTTGGATGAAGCAGGGGAACTTGTCCCATTTTGGATTCAATAAGTCAATATTTCAAAGAACGTTTCGCTCCCACGCAGAGCGTGAGGAGCGAGTCTATTTATAATTTTTGATTGTGGATGGATGATTTTTTCCTATCCATAATCAAAAATCATCCATCATAAATCACTAATAATTTCCATCAACCGATTACTCACCGTTTCCTGATCCTCTTCAGTTAGAAACGGGTGCATAGGCAAACTCATCACTTCTTTAGAGGCTTTTTCGGATTCGGGGAAATCTCCATACTGATATCCAAGGTATTCAAAAACCGGCTGCTCGTGGAAGCATTTTGGATAATAGATTCCAATGGGAATGCCTGCTTCTTTCATTTCAGCCACAATTTTATCCCGATTTTCCGGATCTACCCTTACGGTATATTGTGCATACACATGCGTGTTTCCTTCTGCAATGACCGGAGTTTTCACCTGTCCATCAAACAATTCGCTGTATTTAGCTCCAATTTCATTTCGGGCCTGTACTTCGTTTTCAAAATGTTTCCACTTACCCAAAATGACTGCCGCCTGCAGGGTATCAAAACGCCCGTTCAATCCAACGTGTGTATGATGATGACGTTTTACTCCTCCATGAGAACGGATGGCTTTCATGACTTCGGCCAATTCATCGTCATCAGTAAAAAGCGCTCCTCCATCCCCATAACAACCCAAGGGCTTTGCTGGGAAAAAGGAGGTACTTCCAATCAGTGATGCACCACAGCTTTTCTTGCCGTTTCGGGTAGCTCCAAAACTCTGAGCGCCATCTTCAATTACTGCAATGTCATGTTTAGCTGCTATTTCATTGATCCGTTCTAAATCAGGCATTTGGCCAAATAGACTTACCGGCATAATAGCTTTGGTATTTTCAGTGATGGCCTCTTCCAGTAAATCCGGATTCATATTAAAAGTCTCCGGCTCGATATCCACAAATACCGGAGTAGCCCCTACCGCAGAAATAACTTCAGCTGAACTAATCCATGAAAACGGAACCGTAATGACTTCGTCACCCGGACCAATATTTAAAGCTCTTAATGCTATTTCGAGACTTACTGTACCACTTCCAACTGTAATGCAGTGGTTCACTCCTACATATTCAGCCAGAATATTTTCCAGCTCCTCGACTTCCGGCCCCATTATGTATTGCCCGTGTTCAAGAACGGCTTTCATTCGGGTGTCGATGTCTTTTTGATACTTATTGTACTGCGTATCTAAGTCTATAAATTCCATTTAGTAAATTTAGTTAGTTTAGTCGTTTATGTGTTGACTTATGTAAACTGTTTAACATTGCAGTAATCAATTCCAGCTCTGTTCTTAGCTCTTTATATTTATCATTATCTATAAATTTTAATTCATTTGATATTATAAGTTGATTCATGACTTCAACCGACGAACTAAATGCCATTACATAAAATCTACCTTGATCTTTAGCCCATTTACGTGATGATCCTTCAGCAAGATTTGAACTGATTGAAATGGCTGCACGTCTCAATTGGCTTACCAGTCCAAATTTTTCAGTATCGGGAAATTCTTTAGTGACATTATATAGCTTAACTGTAAAAGCTTTTGTCAGCTTCCATACCTCAAGTTTTTCAAAGCTATACTGTTTCATATGTCAATTACATAAATAAGTGTGAATAAACAGATAAACTTCTAAACTCATAAAACACTCTGTTTAAATTCATTGTACGTTTTAGTTCCAGACGATAAGTCCTCTGGAAGTGATTTATCTTCATCTAAATCCAAACATCTCAACCTTTCATTTTCCAGCTTATACCTAAATCCACTTTCCGGACAAACTAAATTTCCATCCGCATCTTTCTTCTTTAAAAAATGCCCATGCCGGCTCATCCAGCCTTTTTGTTTACCGGGGTTCCCAAGTATGAGGGCGTAGTCAGGTATATCCTTAGTTACTACAGCTCCAGCACCGATGAAAGAGTAGCGGCCTAAGGTAATCCCACATACAATGGTTGCATTGGCTCCAACCGTTGCTCCTCTCTTAAACAAAGTCTTCTCATACAAAGAATGACGATCCACCTGACTTCGGGGATTCGTTACATTCGTCAGCACACAGCTTGGTCCCAAAAATACTTCATCTTCCAGTTCACAGCCTGTATAGATAGCTACGTTATTTTGAACTTTAACTTTGTTCCCGATACGTACGTTGTCAGCCACAAACACATTTTGGCCAAAAACACAGTTCTTGCCTATTTGAGCTCCTTTGGAAATATGGCAATAATGCCAAATGCTTGTACCCTCTCCAATATTTACAGAATCGTCAACGTAAGCCGATTCGTGAACCCTAAAGCCATTCTTCGTTATAACTTCGCTCATACTATTTAGATAGGTTTTGAATAGACGGGTGTATCAAGCCAGATGGCTTTGTTGTCAAGTTCATTGTTCTAAGTTTGTGTACCAATTCAATAGATGGCCGCGCATCTTCAATACCAAAACCATTTCCCTTCATTGTCTCTTCATACACTAGGGTGTGCAAATCATTAAATCCCCCGCTAAATTCAATTTCATCGCCATCTACGCTAATGGAGCGGAAAGTACGCTGGTTTTCATCCGTATTATTGGGGATATCCTTCGGCTCCAACGATAAAAACCATTCAACATCCGCATTTGGGAGCTCTAAAAATCCACCCATTCGGTTATCTTCGCGAACATGAAGTTCCATCTTGTCAGGCGCCCCAAAAAGCCACATTAACATATCAAAAAAGTGAATTCCGATATTGGTTCCGATACCTCCGGACTTCTCATGATCGCCTTTCCAGGAATAATGATACCACGTTCCTCGAGAAGTAATATATGTTAGCCTTATTTTGTGTCTCTTACCGCTTTTTTCATTTTCAATTTTTTCTTTCAACTCAATTAAAGAAGGGTGAACTCTGAGCTGCAGTATGGTCCATACACGCTGTCCATATTCTTGCTCCAGTTCCTGTAGTACATCCAGGTTCCACGGGTTTAGTACCAGAGGCTTTTCACAAATAGCATCAGCTCCTACTCGCATAGCTAATCGAATGTGCGCATCATGTAAGTGGTTTGGGGAGCAAATCGTCATATAATCAATCGCCTCACCGTTATCTGCCCTGCGGATTTTTTCAAGATGCCGGTCAAAGCGTTCTACTTCCGAGAAAAAAGCAGCATCTGGAAAATAACTGTCAATAATACCAACCGAATCATGAGGATCAGCTGCTGCAACTAATCTATTACCTGTATCTTTGATCGCTTGAAGGTGTCTTGGAGCTATATACCCGGCAAGACCTGTTAATGCAAAATTTTTCATATTGATACTAAATTTTTACTGTTTTAATTTTTTAGATCTTCACCATAAATCAACAACTTAGGATCTTGCATGCTGATTTCTTCATTTGTTTCATATACAAGGGTCCTGATTTTTCGGTCGATCAACTTTTCTGCTTTTTCTACTAACTTTGTTAAGTATCCGGAATCGATCTTATCCCCAATAAGTGTGATATCTACAATAGCCGAGTCGAGACCCCGCGCCAGATCGCCGGTTAAATATACTGCATTTACTTGCCCCAGTTTTTGTACCACCTGTTCGATAATTTGATCAATCCCGAAATGTTTAAAAGCTATTTTTTGGAGTTCAGAAAATAAGGGAAAAGAAGTATTAACCTGAAATATTTTTTTATTCCCTTCTTTGTGGGCTTCAATCAGTCCTGCTTCTTCAAAACGATTTAACTCTACCCGAACCGAATTGGTGCTTTCATCAAATTCCTGAGCCAGTCCACGCAAATACGCACTGCTTTCCGGGTTGAGGAAAAACCGTAATAATAGCTTAAGTCTGGTTTTGGATTGAATGAGTGTGTCTAACATAGATTTAAGACATAAGATTAAAGATGATAGACGGATATTGAATAAAAGATCAAGGCTAGTTTCAAACGATCAATAGTTTTTTGAACATTTGTTATGATACCCTGTCTCAAATCTTACGTCTATTACCTTTAATCTACTTTGAGTAGTTTTGTTACTCAATGATACGGTTTATCTGGTCTTAAAAAAATCTGGTAACGTTTTTGGTTTGTTAGATGTTTTTAATGGTTGTGAAGTTGATGCCTGTTTCTGCTGCATATTTCTTTTTGAGGGGTTTAATTCGGGGTTTTATAATCATCTTTATTTGCAGAATAGCTTTGGAAGTGCCAAATGGATCTTTAGATCTTTCGCGTTATACGTCCAGCCCTATATAAATTTTGGGGTGCTCAAGATGACAAAGTGGGTATGAATGGGATTATTGACCGGCAAAAAAAGTCTTGCCCCACCCACCAAAACCCTATCTCTGTCTCTTTCCCTAACGGACAAAGTCCGCCAAGGAAAGAGGACGCGTTGGCTGAATATTCCCCATAATTAACTTTCTGTTTCTTTGGCATGAATCTATCACGGCCCTATTTCATACGTCTCCTTCCTTGCAAGCGCCAAGCGCAGGAGGGAAGGAACAAGGAAGGGTCCGGGGGTTGATGGCCATATACTTTTCTACTGGATCTTCTTTTAATCAACCATCTTACATCCCTCACAATCAATTCAAGAACTAATTGAATTGATTGATCTCCCTTCGAAGGGAGATTTTTATCCGGGTTATACCACAACGGGTTAGTCCAGTATAAAACTCGCCAAGGCGTTCCCTTACCCTGACCGGAGCGGCATAATGCAAGCGCCCGTTAGGGTAAGGGACAGAGATTGGGTTTTGTGAGCACTGGCAACCAAGCCTGTTCAATATCTTTGAACCAGAGGTTTTGCCATGCATCACAAACTGGACGTTCGTGATGAGGAAAAATTCAAGAACTAATGGTTTTGGAAGTGGCAACATGCATTTTTAGATCTTTCGCGTTATGAAACCAGCCCTGTATAAATTATGGGGTGCTCAAGATTACAAAGTGGGTATGAATGGTATTTTTTGAGCGGCAAAAAAGTCTTGCCCTTCCCACCAAAACCCTATCTCTACCTCTTTCCCTAACGGGCACAGCCCGCCAAGCGTAGGAGGGAAGGAACAAGGAAGGGTCCACGCGATGCTTGATCTACCCTTTTTAAAAAATATGCCGCATTCTGCTTTTCCGAACTCGATGTTCAACCCATCAATCCCTATATTCTTTGAAAACAAAATTTAGAGTATATCATGGATCTTCAGCTAACAGGGAAAGTCACACAAATATTAGAAGAACAATCAGGTCAGGGAAAGAACGGTCCCTGGAGAAAACGAGATTTCATCCTCGAAACCAAGGGGCAGTATCCTAAGCAAGTTTGCATAACCCAATGGGGAGATAATATTGACCAAAATGCCGTCAACAAAGGCGATGAAGTTACAGCTTCTATTGATATTCAAAGCCGTGAGTATAAAGGAAACTGGTACACCGATATAAAAGCCTGGAAAGTTGAACAAGCTCAGGGCGATGTTCAGGCTCCCCCAAGTGCACCGGGTTTAACGATGGATGGAAATCAGGAAATGGACCTGGACGACGACCTTCCCTTCTAAAAATGTTTATCCCATAAAAAAACCACTGCCCTCTTAAGCAGTGGTTTTGGGTCAACCTCTTATGAAAAGCTACTTTCACAATTGAATCCCTAACTCAATCGATTAGTAATTAAATGCTATTCTTGAAGTAATTCACCACATGGTTGTGTGGTCTTTTCAGACTGAACTTTCCGTCTTTTTCCGCATGTTTTTTGATATCCTCTTCTTTTCTTTTAAACCGAAAAAAAGTATCGTTACGGATTAATTTTTTCAACCTATCGTTATTCCTATGAACACTCACGCACGTATCCTTATCCTATCTCTACTTTTTTCTTTAATGTTATTTCCTTCCTGCAGTGTCCTCGATAATATGACGAGTACGGATACCAAGCGACTTAAACCCGGCGAATTCTACGAAACCTATAAACCAAATAAATTACCCCCTCGCACCGCACGTGTTGCAATACTGCCCATAACGGTTCAACCGGACATGAATCAAGATCTCGACTATGACCGGGATAACGAACTTCTTGTGGAATTGACCGATAGCATTGCCGCAAAAGTTCAGCGGTACCCTGTCGATCTCGCTCTCATTTCCAATTATGACCTAATATCACAGAAAGGAGCGCCCAGCGTTTATGTAGGAAGTGGTAATGGAAATAACGCTCCTTATGGAATTAATATACCTGAAGAAGAACGGGAGACTTGGGAGGAAGAGGATGTTTATCCCCCTATGGTTATTTTTTTAAAGAATTCTGCTAAGAACTGGGCAGCAGAAGCAGCTACAACACTGGAAAGCCAAAATGCAGATTACCTCCTTCATATATGGGTCAGCTTCGCAGAATATTCTCGTGCTGATAAGGGGCTTGTCAGACGCCAAGTTTATATTGGGACAAATTATGCACGTGAAACCAAATTTTTACGTGACGATTCAAAACCGGTTGAAGTGCTTCAAATCAGCGGCTTGCTTACGGACCGCAGCGGAAAAGTAGTTCGTGCCGGAGCGGAAGGTTTAATCTATAACGACACCTCTTTCTGGCTACAAGTTCTTGATGTAAAAGAGTTAATTACTGACGAAATGCTGGAGCGCGTTTTGTATACAGCTAAAAGGAATGACTTACCGGGCGATCCACTTGCTTTAGATGTTGCCCTGGAAATGTTGGTCAGTCAACTATTGGATAGAAGGTTATAAAAATACTTTTAGTCCTTCATCCTCAAGTACGGGCCCGGTTACTTGAAGCTCGTATTCAGCTTTGTTGAATATAGTCCGGCTTTCAATATCAATTTGCCTGATGCCGGCTTTTTCCATAGCTGATATTGATACACCGTAAACAACCCGGCTCAATCCGGACCAAACAATGGCCGAAGCGCACATGGGACACGGTTCTGCACTGCTTATCAACGTACAGCCTTTTAGCTTGCCCTTACCTCGGTTGTATTCTGCCTGCTGAATAGCATTGATTTCAGCATGGTAGGTAACTGAATTCTCGCTGGTTGTGGTATTCCCGGCTCTGGCGATAATTTGGTCGCTTTCATCCACTACTAAAGCACCGAAAGGCCCGTCACCGAGCCCTTTGGCTTGTTTCGCTAACTCAAATGTCATCCTAAGATACTTTTCAGACTCCATCTCTTTTAATTATCCTCTCCAGTCCGTTGGCTTTTTAGGCTTGTTGTCGAGGATATCTTCGATTTTAGTAATGACTTCATCATCTACTTTATCGAGAATGTCCATCGTTTTCATATTCTGCTCTACTTGTTTAACTGATGATGCGCCTGTGATCACCGTACTAACATCTTTATTGTTCAGGCACCATGCCAAAGCCAGCTGTGGCATAGAGATTCCAAGATCTTTAGCTATTGGAGCCAGTTTTTTCACTTTCTCTAATTTGGCTCTTCCCTCTTCCGTTTCCAGCAGCTTTTTGCGAAGCCAGTCATATTTCTCCAGATCAAGACGTGAACCTTCAGGAATACCGTCATTATATTTTCCGGTTAGCAGTCCACTGGCAAGAGGACTCCAAATAGTCGTTCCCAATCCGATGTCTTCATAAAGTGAAGAAAACTCCTGCTCCACTTTGTCTCGCTTGAACATATTGTATTCAGGCTGTTCCATCAGCGGCGGACGAAGGTGGTTTTCTTTTGCAAAAGCATAAGCTTTCCGAATTTGATCAGCACTCCATTCACTGGTTCCCCAGTACAAAGCCTTCCCTTCCTGGATCACTTGATTCATAGCCCATACCGTTTCTTCGATAGGAGTGTATAGATCCGGTCGGTGACAAAAAATCAAATCTACATAATCAGTTTGAAGTCTTTTCAGAGAAGCTTCTGTTCCTTCTTTAATATGTTTTGAAGAAAGTCCCTGATCGTTTGGTCCTTCGCCGCCCCAGAATATTTTTGTGGAAAGTACGAGGTCAGATCGTTTCCATTCTGCTTTCTTAATCACTTCTCCCATGATCGTTTCAGACTTACCCGCTTCATAAGCTTCGGCATTATCAAAAAAGTTAACGCCGGCGTCATACGCTGTTTTCATCTGATTGTAAGCAAGGTCGGTATCAACCTGCTCGCCAAACGTCACCCAAGATCCAAAAGATAATGCTGATACTTTAAGTCCGGATCGTCCCAAAAATCGATATTCCATTTCAATACTCCGTGTTTTTGATTCCTGATTGCTTTGTGATTCACTTAGCTAACAGGAGTTGGCAGATTGGCGTTCTATTTGCTGGAAGGAATGCTTCCACATCAAATTAGCTGACATCACAGCAGTGATGGGTGTCGCATTTTTCAAGCCAGTCATCGCGAAAAGTATCGGTTCGGAAACCCGATCTACACTGCCTTCCGACAGGGCGATCTCCTTGCAATACTCGGGATGCCTATTCATAGAGATTGCCACGTCGGCATAATTGCCAATCCTACGTTCTCAATTATGGGCTCCTCACAATGACCGTGAAAAAGTATTTCGGAGCCCAGAATGTCTCTTAACCAGCCACATTTTTTATAAGTTAAATCAGCTTAATATTTATTCTATCCCCCTGAGACAGATCAATCATTGAACTTGATATCCGTATCAGAAACTAAATACAACCTTTCCAATAATCTGATCTTCATGGATAAACCCCCAGAATCTACTGTCCATACTTTCATAAAAATTGTCCCCGACTAAAAAATAATAGCCTTCAGGAATCACTATTAAAGAATCTGTAAATACATAAAAATCTGGGGGGAAGAACTCTGGTGTATTTTCAAAAAGCATTTCAATATAGACTTCTCTATAGTTTTCAAAACTACTTTTAATAGTTAAGAAAACTGGATCATGAGGAATAACTTGCTCGTTTATTTTTAAATAATCTTCCTCTGTTTTTAAAATATCGCCTTCTTTTCCAAGCATCCGTTTAACATATAGTGAGTTTTTATGCTCTGTTTCCTTTGAGAATAATATCACCTGACCTAATTCATATCCTTTCCATGGGAATAGATGTTTGTTGACAACTATATAATCTCCTGCCCTTAATTCTGGCGACATAGAGTTACCCGAAATCTTATATACCCTAAAGTTTATAATGACTAAAAGAATTACTCCTATACTGATAAGTACGAGTAGCTTTCTCAAAATAATCTTCTGCCGTGTTTCTCATTTAATATTCAAGAGTAGTAAGGTAGTTCTCTCCATTTTCACCCTCTCTCAAAACGATTATATAACGTGCATTCATGGCTACCTCCTGAAAGGAAAAGGGAAGCTTAAAAGAATGCTCATATTTACCGTTCTGACCTGAATAAACATCTATCACAGATAACAGCTCATTTTCCTGACCTGAAAATGCAACATATAGTTTATCATCGAAATGAATGACATCTCCACTCGCTCTTTTAACTCCTTTGACTAAATCAAAAAAATTGTCATTTCTCTCAACAATCTTTTCATTTGCTAGAAAATCAATAACTGGAATATCAAAAACCAAGCTTCCAAACTTATCATATTTCTTTATTGAATTTACATATCTGGATGCATAAAAAAGACTTCCATCACTACCACAGTCTAATTCCCCATCGGTATAGAAAGGTAGACTTTTCTCAAAATTCTTTTTCTTTTCAAAGGAAAGCATCAAATCTCCCTTTTTATTTACTTGATGCATTATACCTTTCCTACTGAATTGCGAGGATAAAATGTATATAACATCTGAGCTTTCGCAAACTGCCATCCTTGCCGGACTAACTCTTTTACCTCCGGATTCCATCTCTCCTAAATATTCCCCTTTGGTATCCCACTTTATAATTTTTCTTTTGTCGCTGTCAACCAAGAAAATCTCGCCATTGTCCAGCACTTTAAGATCGAACACCATCTCAAACTCTTTTGGGCCTCTTCCTCTCCCATCCCCAAAAAACTTATACTCTTGACCTATAATATCTTTCTTAACGATTTTAAAATCTATAAAATCAAAGAAAACAATTTCATTATTCTTATTTATATCTAAAAGATTAGGTCTGAAAACATTTATATCAGAGAGCATATCATCTGATATAATTTTATAGTTCAACTCTTTATAAATTCTTTCTTGGGAATAGGTGATTCCATATAGAGAAATCATCAGAAACAATATGCTTAAAAGAAATTTCATGGCTTTAATTTTAAAAGACCCGGTATTAACCGGGTCTATATAGATTTATAACGATACTTCTTCTGAAACTGTACTGCGTTTACCTTTACAGTGCCTTATTACTTGTACGCCTCCTACCTCAAAAACTGTATATGATGTACAGTAAACTGGCTGACCATCACACCCTCTCCTGCCACAAGGTCCTGCATAAGCTTCTTCTACACCAATGGCAGTTTCTATAGAGACTGCTGCTGATGTAAGTTGACTGTTCGTGGCAGAATTAACCTGAAACCCTCCCACTAGTGTGACTACTGCAACGATTGCTATAATGTTGTTTAACCATGTTTTTATCTTCATGACTTTTCCTGTTTTGTTTCTGTTGTACCCCTTTGTGGAGCGTTCTCTCTAAAACTTTGAATTACTATTAAACCGGATAGTCCAACTAATACCGAATTCCTCAAAACCATTGCCAAATCAAAATTTCCGTAGGTAAATTCTCCCAAGCAACCACAGGCAAGCTCCCAATCATGTGTATACCCCAGTATACTTATCAATAAAAAATTAACACAAAGCACGGATACCGTGAAGCTTGTAAGTTTTGGTTTTAAATTTAAAATCAGAGCAAAGGCAAGCACTATTTCCAGAATCGAGAGCCCATAGACTAAGAAATAGATTAACCAGTCATCTGACATTCCAAAGAAAAAGAATACTTCTATTAAATTATCGGGAGTAACAAGTTTAAGAACCCCTGCAATTAACAGCACTCCACTCACAATCCATCTTGAATATTTTGAAAAAGCAGTTCCCATTTGACCATTATCTTTGAGTTTCACTTCTACATTATAATTTGCTCAAGAATCCTGCAAAAACTTTCACTTACAAGTTTTACTACCCGAAAATACTATCCTTTTTTCCACTCACTGGGTGACTTTCCCGTATGCCTGTTGATAAATTTATTAAGTGCAATTTCGTCTCGTAAACCTATTTCCTTAGCTATTTCATAAGAACTGATATTGGGATTATTACTCAGCATGTCAAAGAATCTTTCTATTCTGATCCGGATGAGAATTGATTTTGGGCGTTCGCCAAAATGGTTTCGAAACTTTCTGGAAAAGTATTTGGATGAGCTATACTCCATTTCATCTGCCCACTCTTGAACAGTATATATTTCGCCCACTTTACCTTGGGCAATCTTGACCGCCTTTTTAATAGGTAACCCCATGATTCAACATTTTTTTGGTTCTATTTATTGACCCTAATGTTGAAACCTAAAATTGTACAGTTTTTCTTTTTATAGGAACACTCTTGAAATCATTATATTTAAGTAATGTAAATAATGTTAAATATGCAAAAATAAGTTTTAAGAAAGATGGGAGGCGAATTTCTCACAGCCTAAGTCAGGTAATAACTATCCTTGGTTAAGCAATTGTAAGACGTAGTAAACTTAAAAGATTAGCCTGTTCAACTTCACCAATTTATACGATTGTTTAAATATTGTTGAATTCGTCTACTATTACTTGACATAAGTTGTAGAATTTAAATTAGCGTTAAATTAGTAACCTGAAAAGGCTATCAACACGATGACTCTTTACTGCAAACTTATATTATACCCGTACTGATATAAAACATCTAGCTATTGCATATTTATACCCGAACAGGTATAATGTAGGTGAATTAATGAATTTCATACCCGTTCAGGTATACAATGAACCCAAATAAAATACTTATAGCCTTTGTTAAATCCCGCCGTACGCAGCTGGGGCTTACTCAAAAAGAACTAGCCGAACGAGCCGGGGTAGGACTCCGCTTTGTCCGGGATCTGGAACAAGGCAAAGAAAGCCTTCAGTTAGATAAAGTAAATCAAGTCCTTTTACTATTTGGTCACACCATGGGGCCGGTACCAATTGAGGATCGAGATGAGCTATAGGAGAGCAGATATCTTTGTTGAACAAACAAAAGCCGGAATACTGGAAGAAACCGATTCAGGGTATCGTTTTACCTATGACAGTGAGTATTTAGCTCTTTCAGATGCAGAGCCCGCAAGCCTTACTTTTCCGTTACAAGAAGAACCCTATGAATCAAACGTACTCTTCCCATTCTTCGATGGGCTGATCCCGGAGGGTTGGCTACTTGAAGTGGTAGAAGATACCTGGAAGGTAAACCCCAAAGATCGGATGGGGTTACTGTTGGTCAGTTGTAAGGACACAATTGGGAATATCAGCGTGAGGGAATCATGAGTAAATGTTTAATATGTGCTCAACAAGTTGAGACTGGCGAACTATATCATTCAACATGTCTGCAAGAACTATTCGATTCAAAGAATGCACCGGAACTTGAGGCAAGTCTTGATCAACTTAATGAACTAGCTAAAAAGTCGGTTACGCAGCGGGTTACTATTCCAGGCGTACAATCCAAGCTCTCCCTGGAAATTGATCGCAAAACGAAAGGCACCGATAAACTCACGATTGTTGGACTTTGGGGAAAGTATATTCTCAAGCCTCCATCGAGTACATGGAATGAACTACCTGAAAATGAACACTGTACGATGTTAATGGCACAGGCGGCCAGCATAGAAACGGTGCCTTTTGGTCTTATTCATCTGTCCTCGGGAGAAAAAGCCTACATCACAAAAAGAATTGACCGGGATAAGGAAGGCAACAAGTTTGCTATGGAAGACATGTGCCAGCTTACGCTCCGCCTAACCGAAGATAAATACAAAGGCTCGCATGAGCAGATTGCAAAGGTCATAAAACAACACTCTGCTAACCCTTTTTACGATATTACCCGTTTTTATGAGTTAGTACTGTTTTCTTATATCACCGGAAACGGTGACATGCACTTAAAGAATTTTTCTCTGTTTAAAGATCCAAAACTGGGCTGGAAATTAGCTCCTGCCTACGATCTTCTATCCACCCGCCTGGTAATACCAGAATCCAAAGATCCGGAAGAATTATCACTTACTATAGCGGGAAAAAAGAGCAACTTTAGCCTCCAAACCTTTCTCAGATTCGGTCAATTAATGGGAATGAATTCAAAACAGATACAGAATATAATCGATAAGCTGTTGAGGCAGAAGAAGCAGTTTGATTCTATTATCCGGCAATCTTTTCTGTCAGAAGAGATGAAGGATGAATATCAGCGTTTACTTTCAAAAAGAATGGGAATAATAAATTCCTAATCCGACACAATTTTAAGAACCGCCCAATAAGTAGTATTCAATTGCCCCTTATCAATAAAGCATTTCCGAATAAGGCATAAATTTAGTTCATTGGTTTCGAATTGTGAACTAATGAAATGCTGATATGAAATATGTTATTTGGGTTTTAGGGTTATTATTACTTTTTCCTTCCGTAGCTAATTCTCAGAACACGACTGAAAAGACTGAGCCGACCTTTGAACAGGTGCTTTCACTAAAAGGCCCGGGTTCGGTACAAATCTCACCCGACGGGAAGCACGTACTTTACACCGTCTCATCTACCGAATGGTCAGAGAATCGGTATGATTCAGAGTTGTGGTTATCCAAGAACGGAGGAAAGCCCTTCCCATTAACTTATAACAGTGGCGGCTCAAGCGGTAGCGGCACCTGGTCTGATGATGGAGAATGGATCCTGTTTACCCGAAGCATGGATGGGGATAATAAAGTCTTTGTCATCTCGCCTGAAGGAGGAGAGGCCTTTCCATTATCATATATCGACAAAAGTGTGCAAAGCTTTGATCTCTCTCCTGATGGTAAGACACTTGCTTTTTTAGCTCAGCAAGAGAAACCTGAAGATCAGAAAACCATGGAAGATCGATATGGTGAGTTTGCCGAGGATGAGACCGAATATTTACTCAGTCGCCTATACACCATCGATTTTAATCCGGATTTTGCCCGAGCTCATCAGCAGCCATGCAATCAGGATACCACCTATACCATGTGTCCGGAAGGCCCGGAAGCAGTGGCTCACCTGGATAGTGTTGAATTTACCATCACCAATATTTTCTGGTCACCTGCGGGAGACAAGATCGCAGTCAACCATCAACCGGATCCTATCATTACCAGTTTTTTGAAGTCCGATATATCAATTTATGAACCTGCCAAAAAAGAATTAACTCAGGTCGTATCCAATTCTTCATCGGATGGATTTAGTACCTGGTCTCCTAAAGGTGATAAGTTTATTTACACCAGTGACGTAGAAAACGACAGCAGTAATTTTTATACCAACACCAGATACTTTGTTTATGATATCGAAAGTGAGAAGTCGCGAGAGGTTGCTCAAAACTTTGATGAAAACTTATACATCGCAGCATGGACAAAAGATGGTATTTATGCTACGGCTTGGCAGAAAACCCGTCGCCCCATATACCGACTCAACCAAAAAAGTGGGACGGTAGAGAAATTCTCTGAAATGAAGAGACTGGTTTACGGTCTGTCTATATCGGAAAATGGCTCGAAAGCAGCCGTGGTCGCCCGTGATGGGCATGAGGTGAATGAGGTATACCTGACCGAGTTGAAAACATCACAAAGTGAGAGACTGACGAATTTTAATGACCAAATCTCCGGCTGGAAAACGACCCATAGCGAAGTTATAAGCTGGAATAGTCGTGACGGCGCCATCATTGAAGGGGTATTACATAAGCCTCAAGATTATGATCCGGATAAGAAATACCCTTTGCTTGTGGCAATACACGGTGGGCCGACCGGTATTTCCCTGCCTTCACCGGTTCCGGCATACGTCTACCCTATTGTACAATGGGTGAACAAAGGAGCACTGGTACTGCAACCAAATTACAGGGGATCGGCGGGGTATGGAGAAGAATTCCGTTCGTTAAATGTGAGAAACCTTGGAGTCGGAGATGCATGGGATGTACTTTCCGGTGTGGACCACCTGATAGAGCAGGGAGTTGTGGATTCTACAAAATTGGGATCTATGGGTTGGAGTCAGGGAGGCTATATATCAGCATTTCTGGCAACGTGGTCTAATCGTTTTCAAGCCATTAGTGTAGGCGCGGGTATCTCCAACTGGATGACCTACTATGTGAACACCGACATTCATCCGTTTACCCGTCAGTACCTGAAAGCAACACCGTGGGAAGATCAGGAGATCTATGAACGCACCTCCCCGATGACTTACATTAATAATGCTTCAACCCCTACATTGATTCAGCATGGGGAGTTTGATAGTAGAGTACCCACTCCAAATGCCTATGAACTGTATCAGGGCCTGCAAGATGTTGGTGTTGAGTCTAAACTGATCATCTACAAAGGATTTGGGCATGGGATCACCAAGCCTAAAGAAAGACTGGCTGCCACCTGGCATAACTGGATGTGGTTTAATACATATATCTGGGGAGAAGAAGTAGAGATGCCGCTGGATTGATGGTTGTTTGAGCCTTAAATAGGGGTGCCTATTATTCAATTTTGAGAGACTTCCTGCTTTGCTTTCAGGGAATTTTGGGAAAAGTAAAAACCCTATAAAGGAGCTTTTTATACTATGAAATAAAAGTGGGCCCGGTAGGACTTGAACCTATGACCAATCGATTATGAGTGGTACAATTTATTGGCTATAAATGCCTTCAAGGGCATATTTTAAAATTCATGTACCCACTATTGTACCAACTTCAAAGTTCACCGGTGAAAAGTGGTAATTTTGATAAAACTATAAACTAATCGATAGCCAACATCACTGTTTAAAAATCTCAGAATATGCTTCTTCAAGTATCCTTACCTCTTCATTAGTAAGATCAGCAAATTCTTTCTTTTTTGCTCTATTAGATAGGCTGCCATCGTTTTGCCGTAAAAAACCAATGAGATTCTCCATCGTCTTATCAGGCATATCAAAGTGATACTGTATGAAACTTCTCATTTTGTCATGGCTCTCAAGGTACTCGACTTCTTCCGGTAAAGTGACGGTTATGGTATGTTCCACACATTTGTAAAGAAATTCTGCGTGCTTAGTGGCGTCAAAGAAACGATAATAATCTTTGGTTTCATTTAACACCTCCACATTCCCTTCTGGTGTTGCTTTCCATTCTATAAAATCCAATAAAGGCTTCGAATATGACTCAAGAACTTCTCTGTATTCATCGATTCGCTCTAATATTACTGCTGATACCGGGAAAATGAGTCCTTTTGGGGCGAAGTTCATCTTCGAAAGTACATGGTGTATGAGATACCGGTGAATACGCCCATTTCCATCCTCAAAGGGATGGATGAATACAAATCCAAAAGAAAGCATGGCCGCAGCTATTACGGGATCAAAATCATGGTCGACCAGATTTTGGTTCGTTTCAATTAATCCATTAATTAATTCAGGAATGTCTTCCCATTTAGCAGAAATATGATCCGGTATTGGGCTTCCTGATTTTCGGTCATGCATGCCAACAAACCCACCTTCTTTACGAAATCCCATATTTATGAATCTATCGTCTTTAATAACTAATTCCTGAAGGCGAAGGAGTTCCTTTGGCGTGAGATCCTTTTCACCGGCCTGACCTATAGCCCGGCCCCAGCGTTCAGCTCTATCCTGTTGTGGCGATTCTCCCTCAATGGCAAAAGAAGCCTTGGAATCTTTGAGTAACATGAAAGCTGCAGCCCGGGTAATCAGGTCTTTATGTATGGCACCTAAGGTTTTATCGACTTGTTCATCTAAGTTATCATTTCTAAAAGCTTCCAGGGTTTCTGTTTTGAAAACTAAGGGACAAAATTCTTTTGTCCCGGGTAAGTTATTCCGAACCCTGTGACGTTTAGAAAAAACTGATGGACCACCATATTGAAGTTTAGTATCTACAGCATCCACATAATTACTCGATGAAGCATCATCTAAAGGTAAAACCCGTTCGGTCAACCATTCATATAGAAACCAGGTTCTTCTCGTGTAACGGCCGGTAGGTTCTTCTCTTATAAAATCTAAAAGTACCTCTGAATCAATTACATTGAATAGTGATTTTAGGAGAAGCAGGTTCACACCTTCATATTTAAGTGCAAAGCTAAGATGAGCACCAAGAGTATCATCCGGTTTATATCTTTTGGTAAATATCCTCCACTTTCCTTCTGTATAGTTTCGGTGTTGTTTACTTATCGCACATAGCTGGTTGGGCAGTGGTGCATTAAGATCATAAATGTTTGTGAGTGCACTATATCCGGCTAACTGCAAATCAGGTTCCGGTAACGTATATCCCTGAAAAACAGTTATAGTCTCTGAAAAACGGTTATTTTTATTCATTATTATGAAAATTGATTATGATAAATGCAATGTACCATGAAAAACACATTTAATCCATGAAAAATGGGTATAAAAGTCGAATATCATGAAAAATGATTACGACAAATGGTTTTGACCCAATTTCATGCGATTTAAACTCTGAAAAGTCTTTTTATACCCGAGCTGGTATAATTCAATTAAATTGGGCTGTTTTGTACCCGATCAGGTATAGAAGAGAATCATATATACCGTTCAATGATGGTCTCTTTTTCTAAATAGACCCGGCCGGATACAATTCAGGAAAATAATACCCCACTACTTTTGCCGGAATATGAAACCGTAATGGCGCCCGATGTGATTCTGAAGTAACCAGTTCTTCTTCCAGCAACTGCTTAACCAAATAGTTCCCAGTACGTTCGCCCAGACCAATCAACCGAGGCACTTCACCCCTGGAAATTTCCCCCCGCATCATCAGTTCGGTTAACACGTATTTAGCCTCCGACCTCAATACTTTTTCATCAGGGAGTGTATTATCAGCCCGCCTGTTTACATAGCTTACAATGCGGTTATGCAATTCATCTAAAGACAATAATTTTTTCATGAATAAAACCTGATCGGCAGCTACTTCAAAAAAGAACGTACTGAAATCCGTCAACGCTTTTTCAGACAGATTCCCTCTTCCATCATAATCTCCGTGTCTTGAACTGTCTGCTCCGGCCAACATATTCTTATAATCTTCCGCTTTTCGTGCAAGACCACGCGATAGCGTCCACAAGCCATGGGACTCAATACCCGCTTTGCGCATAAATGCGTAGGTAAACAAACGAGACACCCGACCATTTCCATCTAAAAAAGGGTGAATCCATGTTAGTCGGTGATGACTAGTCGCAGCTGTAATCAGTTTCTTGTGGCCATACACAGAATCCGAGACATATACCTTTTCAAAATGTTCAAGAAAGTCCGGCAAACTTTCCCATTTAGGAGGATAATGATTACCCACGGCTACGTTTTCTTTTCGAAGTTCCCCCGGAACCATTTTAATATGCTCATCCCGGTCCGGATGATATATATTCAAGAAGCTATCCGGTACACGTTCATAAAACTCTTTATGAATCCAACAGAGAAATTCTGTGGAACAAACTGGAACATCCTCTCCTGAATCAAAGCGAGTATCGATGAGTTTTTGAACCTCGATGTGAGCCACACTCAACAATTGAAGTCTTTTCTTATCCTCATCAGTACTGTACTCTTTTTTAACTGCCTTTTCGATATCTGCCGGTGTAGCATGCTCTCCCTCAATACGATTCGAATAATAGCTGTTGATATGCCTCAGCAGGCGGGCTATTTCTTTTCGAGTGACAGGATGAACCATCCCCGCAAGCTCAGATGCATCGGCATACACCTTCATAGCAAGTTCCACCAAGGATTTACTTTCCTTAGGAAACAAAGGCTCCATTTGGGTAGGACGATCAAACATATTCAATTATTATTGCGGGTTTACTTGCGGGTTTGTATAAACACACTAAGTTCATTCAAACCATGACAATATCCGATTAAATAAACAATAATAAAAGTAAATTTTTGCGGGTAATTTTGCGGGTTATATATAGTTACTTTCTAAGAGCATGGCAGTACTGAGCTCGGGCAAATCACACCTAGTCGACTGACGATCGATTGGGAAAGCTTATCCTTTGAGTCTAGGAGCCTATATTCAAAATTAAAGCCCAATTTTTGTACCCACTTCAAAACTGAACTTCACAAAAAGCTTTCGCTGGACCTGGATTGAATTCAGGAATAGGACTGCGGGCTGGATAAAATGCTTAAGGTATTTATTGAGTTCTTTAGAGGAGTCTTTCATCTAATTAGCTACCCTCATACCTTTTCGGATGGGATCTAGGCTATCAAATTCAATTTTCTTAAATGAATAACTCCATCATTAGTCAGTGTCATTAATTTAGTTTCGTCATCTGACATGAAGCAGTAGCGAATATGCTTATTTTTATCAATTCGGACATTTGTCCCCTGATCAAAGAAAGAAGCTACAATTTTGTTTGAGTTTATATCCAAGATAAAGGTTGAATTTGACTCTATATGCCCAATTCCACCACTCGATATTGCTTCATAACCCTGTTCAGATAAAATCGCATAATTACCTGTCGGGCTAAACGATAAAAAGCTTTTTCTTTCCAACGTTTTGATAGAACTGAATCTGATTTTTTCTGAATCTGAAGTATTTTCTAGGTTTAAAAAATAGGTGTTTGGTGTACTATCATAAGTGCCTAAAAGACCTTGTTTTGAAAATTCACACACCCACGTTGCCATTTTTGGAAACCTTGATTCCCATTCATCAACAATATTGATTGACTGATTATTCTCATCAAAGCTCATTTTCACCATTTTTATGTACCCGTTCATTGCGGGCTTACCTACCAACGCTACATAGCTATTATCATAGGAAAACGCTGCGTAATTAAAATATTTAATATCTAAAGGCAACTCTATTTTCTTGGTGTATTTGGTTTGATTTATTCCCAGAATCACATTCTTTTTGGTTCTATATATGTGATTGTAGGTAATATCAGAAGGCTCTTTGACATCTATGCCAAGCCTTTCTTCACACTTCCTTAGAAAATCATTTTTAATTCCAGCTTCTCTAAATTCTTTCTTTGCTCTGTTAAGCTCGGAATGGAGCTCCCTCATTTCAGAAACCGTAATTATTTTATCATCAAGTCTTGAATATCTTTCTATTTGCAGTGATACATTTACATATAGCCCTCCGTCAGCACTTACAAACTTTGCTTTATCATAGTCTGAAACCTCTAATATTTCAAGCGTTTGCGGATCGTAAATTTTAGCAATTCTCGTTTTGTCTTCCTCAATGATTAATCTCCCACTTTCATCATATTGAATAAAGTTTCCCTTAAAATTATTTATCAACTTTTGTGAATCTACATCATACATTTTATAGTCACCTCCATCATAAACTATCATATTATTGCCGTCTGGAGAAAGACTACATTCTGTATAATGTTCAACCTTGACTGGTAATTTAATTGAATAGTATTTTTTCTTTTCTTTGTCCCTAGAATAAATAGTAATGTCTGAGACACCTTTTGTAACTATTTTATCAGAGTTTGGGGAAGCTGCTTCTACAGTACCTTCTGTGCCAATTATTGCTTTACCTTGATAAGTAATTACAGATCCATCTTGATGGCGGAACGGGATCTTATATAGCATTTCGGACTTAATTGATGATGGCCTAATGTATTTTTTTCCTGTCCTGAAATCATAGATGTAAATCCCTTTGGATTTCACCCCTGTATACCAACAAACACCCTGCTCTTCTATATAATATTTATTAAGAAGTTTTCTACCGACGATAATCGATTTATTGTTCCAAAAGTCTTTTATCAAGAAACTCTTTTCATATTCAATTACTGAATAATTGTAATTATTTTTTGGGTGTTTGAATTTGTAGAATTGCTTGACATCTGTTAATTCTCTTTTACTTGGTCCCTCTAGCAAACTATAGTCAAGTCCTGACTTTGTTAACATCAGGTGTTCACTAAAATTTTTGATAATTATTTTAGATTTACTGTCTAATATTTTTTTTGGTTTTAAGTTTGAATAATAAACAATGTTTCTTGATAAAATTCTTTGGGGTGATAGTCCGATATTTAGATAAGAATTCTGATTCTTAGGAGCCTTATACTTTCCTCGAGATACATTAAAGTACACCCCACTTTTAGCGGGATAAATTCCCTCTACAACATCTGCTAATACAACTATTTGGTGTTTAAAAGGAGCCAATGAGTCATTTAAAGTAAATGATATAGGCACATTTGAATCCAAAACATCTTGCAAATAGAACGGTTTATTTAGAAAATATTCATTAGCCCACCAATAACTAGTGTTTATGATATTAAATAATGGTATACCTACGTTGACTTCAATTTTGTACTCGCTCACCGGATGACTGGCAACAATATTATCATTCGTCATTTGATACACGTAACCACTTGTATCGACAAGCAATTTTTGTTCTTTATTACTCACCCGTAAGAGCTTTCCACTCGTATCCACATGAATAATTTCTTTGTCTCTCTCAACTAATAGTAATTCAACTTCACTACAGATATGATATCTAACAACCTTATCTAGTTTAGATTTTGAAGAAAATGAATTCATACTAAAATCATAGAAGAGTAAAGAAGAAATTGTGTGGTCAAATACACAAAGATTTTCTTCATCCATATCTAAATTAACTTTAGATATATTCCCCTGTAATTCATCGACAATTGATAGTGTATCTACAGAGTAAATAGCGTAACTATATATATGACTATCTCCTGACTTATTTTTTGTTTCAAACAAAAAATGACTTGAATCTATCTGAATAATCGTAGTAGGACTAATGAAGTTCTCTAGATACATATTACCCGAAACCTCATCGTGGATAAAGATCCTATCGTTGAATAGAATGAAAGAAAACTCGGAATCATCAAACACAAATGCTTTCTTAAATGTACCTGTACCATACCGATAAGCATCATGAACTTGAATCTTTTGAATCATTGAACCTAGTTCATTCTTAAAAGTGACAACGTATTCTCCGGAATCTTTTAGGTTTTTGATCCCCTCTTTTTGAATACTTTGTATATCATATTCAAATACTTTATTTCCCAATTTATGTATGGTAACCAGACCCTCTTGCTGATTGGTTGCAATCTCATATTTAGAATTCAGATATCCATTTTTCGGGAATACACTAAATAAAGGTTTTTGATTTTTAGGCGCTCTTTCCATTCTTAATTCCTACTCCACTCATCTGCCAGCGCTTCAGCTTGCTCCATCACCAACTCCATAGCTTTCTTCTGTTCATCTGGTGGATATTTGTATCTACGGAGTGTTCTGCGTACTAGTATTCTAAGTTTAGCTCTTACGCTCTCCCTTTTCTGCCAGTCAACGGTTGTTGAGTTACGGAGCTTCTCCGTGATTTCGACAGCTATTTTCTTTAGGATTTCATCTCCCATTTCTCGAACTGCACTTTCATTTTCGGCCAGTGCGTAGTAGAAGGCCACTTCATCATTGCTTAGACCAAGCTCATCCTCTTCCTTGATGGCTTGCTTAAAGTCTTTGGCCATCTCAATCAACTCTTCGATCACCTGGGCGGTTTCAATAGCACGATTGTGATATTTTCGAAGAGTTTCCAGTAATCTTTCGCTAAATTTTTTCTGCTGTACTACATTATTTTTGGTCCGAGATTTAATTTCATCCTTAAGCAACTTCTCCAGCAATTCTACTGCGAGGTTTTTGTATTTCATTCGCCTAACATCTTCCAGGAACTCATCACTGAGTAAGCCAATCTCAGGTTTCTCCAAACCCGCCAGACTAAACACATCCTCTACCCCTTCAGCTACAACAGCGTTATCCAAAATCTGTTTTAGAATTGAGTTTTTCTCCTTCTCGCTTCTTTTACTCTCAACAGCAGTAAACTTATTTATCGCGGCTTTAATAGAGTTGAAGAAGGCTATTTCCTTTTCCAGCTCGATCACTTCATCCAGTGTATTACAAAGTGACTCCGCCTTGTTAAGAGACAGAACAGCATCTAAAAACCTTTTCTTTCCGTTGTCTAATTCAAGGATATGATTTGCGGCTGGAATAATCAGATTATGTGCTTCCGTTTTATAGCCGGAATAATCAAATTCATGGAGCATTCCCCGAATAACGTGAAGTTTCTCAAGCAGAATTTCGTAGGCTTGGTCTGAACCCAGTGTCGGAGCCCCTTTCCCTTTGGAGTCTGTGTATGTTTTGAGTGCTTGCTTCAATTCATTGGCAATGCCAATGTAGTCAACAACCAAACCACCCTGTTTATCCCGGAATACTCGGTTAACCCGTGCAATCGCCTGCATTAGATTATGACCCCGCATGGGTTTATCGATGTACATCGTATGGCAACAAGGTGCATCAAAGCCGGTAAGCCACATGTCACAGACAATAACTATTTTAAATTCGTCATTCGGATCTTTGAAACGTTTTTCAAGCCGTTTCTTGGTTTTTTTAGGGTAGATATGTGGCTGCATCTTAGCAGGGTCTGAAGCAGAGCCCGTCATTATAATTTTGATCTGCCCTTTTTCTGTTTCTTCATCGTGCCATTCAGGTCGCAGTTCGGTGATGGCATTATAAAGATCTACACAGATCTCCCGGCTCATGCCAACTACCATGGCTTTGCCTTCTAATACCTCTGTTCGTTTCTCGAAATGCTTTACCAGGTCTTCAGCTACTTGGGCAATGCGCGGAGAAGAGCCCACGAGCTTTGATAAGGTGGACCACTCACTTTTGGCCTTTTCTCGGTCCGACTCATCCTCATACTCTTCTACAACTTCTTCAACCTGATTACTTAATTCGTCGATCTCAGAACGGTTAACATCCAGCTTTGCCAAACGACTTTCATAATAGATTGGCACCGTGGCACCATCCTCTACCGCATCCTGAATGTCATAAATACTCACATAATCACCGAATACTGCACGAGTATCACGATCTTCCATAGATACCGGTGTTCCCGTAAATCCAATAAATGTAGCATTGGGTAGTGCATCCCGCATGTGACGAGCATATCCGTACTTATATTTTTCTTCTTTCGTATCATACTTAGCCCTCAGGCCATATTGACTACGATGTGCTTCGTCTGAAATAACCACCAAGTTATGTCGCTCACTCAACGCCGGATGGCCCTCTTCATCACCGATAAGAGAAAACTTTTGAACCGTCGTAAAAAAGATCCCACCTGATTCTCTGGATGAAATCTGTTCCCTTAGATCATCCCTGCTATCGACCTGGATTGGAGTTTGCTTAAGCAGCTCTTGAGCTGAAGAAAAAGTTTGGAATAGCTGCCCATCCAGATCATTGCGATCAGTGACTACTACAATAGTCGGATTTTTCATCTCGGGTTGTTGCAGCA
>Ga0306906_1000067_pt1 | contig 62265 bp, 122 predicted proteins | sample AntRauTorcE11897_FD_190405 | JGI IMG/M metagenome (GOLD analysis project Ga0306906, IMG submission 190405) | Saline lake microbial communities from Rauer Islands, Antarctica - Metagenome Torckler E11 #897 (v2) (version 2) | ecosystem: Environmental > Aquatic > Non-marine Saline and Alkaline >...
ATACTGTTATGTTAGATAGGCTTCAAACATTTATAAGGGATAATGATTTAGAAATGCCTGACTTAGATAGAATTAAAAAACACTATAAAATAATAGAATAAAATGAAACATAATAACAATTTAAATGTTACTTTAAGACATTATATAAATGAGAATAAAAATAATAAAAAAAGAAAAAATAGATTGATAAAGGAGAGTCAACTATTTTCTAGCAAAACTATTATATGTGTAGATATTCAACCAGAATATGAAGATTATATACAATTTGGATTAAAAGAATGGGGTGAGTTTATAAACGAGAGCAGTAAAAATAATAGTATAATATTTCTATATAATGGATTTGATACACTTGGTATGATAGAAGAAGACGATTATAAATATTGGTTAGTACAGGATTGTGGTATAGACGAAGATGTTATTTATAATTCAGATTTTTATGACAAAGGCTACGCTTTTTTTAGATACTGCATGGATAATTCAATAGATGAAGAAAATATATCTGACCTAGTTAAATATATGTATAATAATGATATAAATGATAGCAGATATATTAATAGTGATATGTGGGATGATTATATGGATAAGTCTAATCATAGTTCAGAAGACTTGAGAGAATTACTAGAGATTAGTGATGATTTAATCACCATACCAGATTTAATGGATTTTGTAAAATACTACAACAGTATAATACTATTAGGTGGTGGTGTTGATGAGTGTTTAAAGGAAGTTGAAATAGCACTTAATGCACTTGATAGAGACTATGAAATATATGATAAGTTCACGTATTAAATAATTATATTTTCTTCATACCATTCGGTGAACTACTTAACCACTAAAGACGGTTAAGCTTCAAGAGTCAACACTTCCTCTAATGAGGACAGTTCGTCATGATTTTCGGTGGCAGTCCCTGACACCGTATTATTTTTTAAAGCAAAGTTCTTGATGTTTATAGCCGCATTAATATCTCTATCATGTAACACGTTACACCTCTTACAAGACCACTCACGGTCTTTAAGAGCTAACTCGTGGTTTACGTCTCCACAATTAGAACAAGTCTTGCTAGGGGGATCGTATCTACCTATTTTAAGTAGATTAACACCATACCAGTCGCATTTATATTCTAGCATAGTGGCAAACATGCCCCATCCAACATCTGAAATAGCCTTGGCTAATTTACGGTTCTTCATCATGCCTTTAATATGTAAATCTTCTATAGCTATAGATTGGTTCTCTCTAACTAGTCTAGAAGATTCCTTATGTAAAAAGTCTTTACGTTGGAAAGCTGTTTTTTCATGTATTTTTGATAATTTATTCTTAGTACGTACTCCTTTATTTTTAGAGTATTTTCTTTGTGTGTATTTTAACTTTGATTCATTATTTTTTAAATATCTAGGGTTATTAACCTTATCTCCTTCTGATGATACCATAAAGTCTTTAATGCCTAAATCTATACCAATGGTCGTCTCAGCTTTTATAACTGGCTTAGACTTTCTGCCTACACCAGTATCACATGATATACTTACATAGTACTCACCAGTTGGTGTTCTAGATATGGTAGCAGATTTAATATCACCCTTTATAGCTCTATGTAATTTAATTTTTATACCTTCTCTAAACTTAGGTATGGATAGTTTTGCTTCCTCAAAATATATATTTTGTGGTATGTGAAATGATTGTTTACCACTCCATTTAGATTTAAATTTGGGATAACCACTTGTTTTCCTACGAAATCTTTTAAAAGCATTATCTAGGTTTTTAATTGGTGCTTGTAAGGACTGGCTATTTATTTCTTTTAACCATTCAACATCTTTTTTAAGACCTGGTATTTGCTTTATTAAATCATTGCATTTGAAATAATTTGTTTTATTTTCGTTAGAAGCATTATTTACCTCTAAAGCTATATTATATATAAACCTAGCAGAACCAATGTGTTTATTAATTAGTTCTACTTGTTCTTTATTTGGATATAATCTATATTTAGAACCTTTTAACATAACGTATATATTAATAAGTCTACCTTCCCTATTGATATTCTAGATTTTATTTGTATATTTTCCTAGGTCTTACATCACATCGGCTAAAGACCAATGTGCTTTACGACATAATTATATAAAACTATCACGCCACAAAGTATCAGCCATACCCCATTCATAAGCTTCTTCTTTTATCTCGTCTGGTAGAGAATTGAATATTTCTAAAAGTTCCTCCCTTGTTGATTTTTTCTTAGTGGTTTCCCATGTTGCACTTAATATACAGTCGTGCATATGGTCCCAATCGTTTTCTCCAAAGTCCTCCATAATACTAATCTTCCCATTCAATATTTCTCCATCCAGTGACCTCAAGATAGACTTGTCTTATTTTCGAAGGCTCTAACCATCTTAATTCACCATCAAGTGTTTTAGGTAGCCATAAGAATTTACTTATGATTCTTTTTTCAAAATCTACACCTTTCTGTTTTGTTATAAATCTCATTTTTTAAGCAAATATAGATAATACCTTTGTTTTAATATACTTATTTATAATATATTTAAGAAAATAATTAATAAATATCAGTATCAATATCTATAATATCTTTATAATCTACTCGGTCTATAACAAATTGGGTTTCACCAGATTCGATGTCATAGTCATCAACATCAGCTTCTATTAGTGATAGCTTTGTTCTTATAGTAATCAATACAGGATTTCCATATTTTCTAATATGATATTTATACCCATCAATCTCTTTACCAGATGTCCTTGTTGTCAGATAAATACCACTATAGCTATTACCATCTGAGTTTGTCTTGTTATGTCCTATTTCTAATCCATTTTGTTTGATAGATTCTAGAAATCTATCAGAAGTAAAGTGATATAATTTTACAATATTATTTCCTATTAAATTCTCTACATCTTCCCACAACTTATAAAATTCTACATATCCATTTTCATCAACTTCTATTGCCTTTTCGCTTCCTAAGAAAAATGATACCTCGTCTAGTAGCTCTTCTGTTATATCTGTTGCATTTATTTCGCCTTCTAGACTATTTGTATCAATCCACTTATTAAACTCATTAGTATCAACACTAGAGTATATATCTTTAAGCGTAGAATAGTACTTATCTTCTAAATAGTTTTCGAATAGTTTAATATATTTCATTAACTATATATTAAATGAATACAATCTAAACCCCAATCTGTTTTCTAACCTTCATGGATGTAGATCTAAATCTCTGTTTATCTATTTCTTCGCCAAAAATCCAATATTTTTTGATACCACCTATTAGCAGTTCTGCTGGGCCTTTTAAACGATGGAGTTGGTTGTTAATATACCAATGCTTATTCCCATTAGATGTGTGTATGGCTGGGCCATCCTCTCTGTGTAATTTACCATGTCTGTACCAGTACTGACTTCCACTTCTTTCAAGAATTGCTGGACCATCTTCTCTATGAAGTTTACCATTTCTATACCATTTTTCTGTACCATCTTCTTTTATTAAGGCTGGTGCATACTCACGGTGAAGATTACCATTTAGAAGTCTCCATCTTTTTATACCATCTTTTGAAATTGTTTTCTCTATAACCATTTTTTTGTACAAAAATATTAATATTAATGCGTGAATGATTATATATGGAAGTATTTTAACGGAATAATGTGATGTGTGTTATGATATAAATACTAGTTTAAAAAACATCATTTATTAGTATCTTTATTCCTTTTCATCTGTTCATTACACCATTTCTTTAAACAAGGTGATTCGCTTGAAAAATATACTCTATCAGGATTATTTTCTTTGTGTAAATAATTTTGTTTATTTACTAGTTTTTCCTTTATAGGATATGATGCTTTTTTGCTCTTTTTAAATATTTTACCTAACCAACTTATTTTCATACTTAATTTTTAGACCTCTTCGATTTCTATATCAAAGTTGGATTCAATGAACTTCTCTTTATAATTAGACAATGCGATGTTTGCATAAACATCATTTCCCCAATCTTTAGGGAATGGTTTGCTTTTATTACCAAAAACCACTACTGATTCAAGCAAAACTTTTCCACTCTTAGATTTTAACGTATATTTAAAATCCTTTGAGTATTTGTTTTTAATAGACTTTTTATCATTTTCCATAGTCTTCTATTATAATTAATATTTGTACAAATATAAGTAAAATATATTAAAAAACATGCAACATCATGATATATAACAATAATAATTATTTATATTTGCTTTCTTAAACAAATAACATGAGAAAAGGTAAGAAAATAGACTGTCTTGATTCTTCATCAATATACAATAAATTGATGAAATCTAAAAATAATAAAAAAATTATGGATAATAATGATGTTAGGATAGGTGATGATATGGCTATAGATAGCAAAACTAATGTAATATATAAGCTAAATAAGAGCTTCTAATAGACTATTTATAAAATATATACAATAACATATTAAATCATTTAAAGTTCATCTAAGAGCATTTAAAGATAACACCCGAAGGTGCTAGTGTTATATAACTAAACAAAAGTTATATTATTCATTTCATTAAAAATGTGAGCTATCATACCAACATCCCAACCATTACCAGTTGCCTTAACTGTTTGGTTTAAACTTATCTCATCACAGTAATCATCTGGTAAGTTCATAAGTCTACATCTTTCAATCTTCGTATAATTTCTATAAGGAAGTTTTTTATTGAAAGCATCTGGGTGTCTACCTATTGACATAGGCGTTAAAACAGTATCTTTAGCTACTGTTGTTAAGCAATTACTCTTATCTGTATTGGTTGCCCTTACCTCAAGGCATTGTGTGATTGGAATCTCTTTATTATAATCTTGTCTTTTTCCTCTATCATCTAGTCTTCTGCCCAAAATAGAAGCTTTATTTAATCTCCTTCCTCTTATTGCGCCTGGGCCAACAAACTCTGTATGCTCTAAAATACTTTCAAGTTTTATTCCTTTATCAGTTGGTTCTGTAATTTCAAAATTAGACCAATACAATCTAACTCTATTTTGTGCAGATGTCAAATTACTATTAAGCCTAATAGGTTCAACACCTAAGTACTCACTTATGACATCTTGATATTCTTTCTTCATAACAACGTTTTCAAGAAGCCAATATTTAGGATTTGTTTCTTTAAGAAGTCTTACAAACTCAAAGAATAGTTTGCTTCTAGGATCTTCGAAATTTAACTGCTTACCTGAAAAACTAAAGCCCTGACAGGGACTCCCTCCCATTAACAAGTCAATTTTTGGTAAATCAACAGATTTTACTAATCTAACATCACCAATATGTTTTGTATTTGGGAAGTTAGATTTAGTTACTTTTATTGCATGTTTATCTATCTCACTAGCAAAGTACTCGTTTACTTTTATATTAGCTTTTTTAAGAGCGACTTGTCCACAACTTATACCATCAAATAAACTTAAAACATTTATACTATTATCCATAATCTATTATACTGCCTATGATAGTAAAAGTTTAATTAAAGTCTTTAAATCTAATTATTCTATTCTCATTTGTTGGTATGTCTATTTCACCCAATCTCTGTCCAAGTTCTTCATTAAGATCATAATCATCAGGAGTAACATATGAGTCCATTGATGGTGGACTTTCAAGGCCTTCGTATTCTACATTATATCTTATAAAATCTTCTAACGAGTAAGATTCCCCCATTTCATAATCATAATTACTGTAATTATCTAAAGCTAGCTCCACAAGTTCTTCAATATCAATAAAGAAGGTTTTATTACCAGCATCATCATTTGTATATCTAGTACTTTCGCCATTTATATCTTTATATAAAAAGCAATCAGGGAGTGCACTAATACACTTATCACGATGATCAGATTCATCAGCTCTACTTTGTGCATGAGCTTGTGATGACTCAATATAATTTATTATTTCAGTACAAACATCATACTCATCTTCTTCTAAAATTTCTTCTATAACACTTTCCAATTCATTATATATATCTATATTTTCTTCTTGGAATTCTTTTATAAGATTTTTTACTAATAGATAACGTGCCTTATGTTCTATATCTTCTATATCTCTTATATCGCCTCTATTGTTATCGAAATTAGTTATTAAATCCCTATAAGGTGTCAGTTCATCAGCAACTTCTAGTAATATATTAGAAATATACATAATATTCTCTACATTTATACTATCAAATCCGTTATATGTACTATTCCACTCAAAATGCTCAGAACTTTGCTCAAAAACATAAAAACCATTTTCATCACTTACAAACCCAGTTCCTTTAGATTCATCAAATATAAAATTTAAATCGGTCAAATTCTCAACCTTATAAAGAAAACAATCTAAGTCTTCATTGTAATCACCTCCCATTATCTTAGCAAAGTTTTGAGCTGTTATATCACCTTTATTAAATCCAATAACTGACAGTATATTATCTTTACCAATATCACTTGGGTTTATTCTTTTTGCTAAATCATACACTAGTTCTATAAATTCAATACTTTCTTCATCTTCTAGTATATCTTCCCAATCTAATCCAATGTTTTGTTCATTATAAAAATCTATACAAAATTCCATTAATCCATCTTCAGTACTTAGGTATTTAATTGCTTTATCAAATATATCTTGAGCATGATTATCATAATCTATTTCATCATCAACTATTGATAATATTTCTTTTAACTCATCTAGAGTTGTATTATCAAAATTACTAGCTAATAACAAGTCAATACAATTATCTACCATATCTGTTAAATAGTCCGATTTGAATAATCTATAAAACTCTCTAAAAATATGAGGAGTCAATTTAAAATCAGATACTTTTGAAAATATATCTTCTTTGTAATCACTAATTATATTTATATCATAAGACATAAGATTCTCTATCTCCTTTATAAAGTTTTTCTGTGTTAAGAGATAAATATAAAAGACTAAAAACTTTTTCCTATAGACAAGATTGAATAAGAAATCTTTTGCCCACTTCAATACTGGATTGGCTTCTATTTCTTGTATAGAATAAACCTCATCACCATCCATAAACACATTTCTATTAACACCACCTATTTTTTCTACTAATTTTTTTGTATAATCTAAATCTTTTTCAAAATATTCATCACCTTTTATCTTGTGTAACTTATATAAATCTTCTAATGATTTAACTAAATTTATTAGACTAGCACTATTATAACTAGACAGTAGTTCTAATTTATCACCTATATCTAGAAAGTTAAGCATTGTATTTTGAATATACTCGTACTTAGATGATTTAGTATCTTTGTTTTCTAGAACACCATCTTCTATTTCGCCAAAAACCATTTTATATTCACTTCTTAGTACATCAAAATATTCTCTAGATATATTTATATTATCAAGTTCATCAACACCAATAAAGACATATTTGAATCTAGAAACTATAAATGTAAAATAATCCTTATCTAATACAATAAATTGGCTTAGAATACTAATAAATTTCTTAACCTTATCTTCATCTGTTTTTTCTTTAGCTATCTCTTTATTAATAAATAGCATAATATTAGTTATCAGAACTATATTAAATTCATTTTCACCACTTAACTGGTTATTTAGTGTTATCTGATATCTATTATCATTGGCAATATTGTCATCATCTATAAATGTGGTAAATAACCAACTGTGTTTGTTAAATATTTCATTATAAAAATTTGGAATGAAATTATCTATATCTAGACCTACTTTTTTAAGATACCTTCTTATTTGCTTACTCACTAACTCACCACCTAGGTATATAGATGATAATTCCTTAAAAATACTTATTGGTATTTGTCTGTCATAAAACCCCTTAACTCTATCTAATGAGGATTCCAAAGAATAATCAAATCCTTCAACTTCCATACGTATCAATCGATTATAATCAAAATTTTTGGTTAGTTCTGATGCTATATCTTCGTTATTTAAATCTTTTATAATATCCAAAAAATCATCTATTGACTCTAATCCTTCTACTTCTTTGGATAATTTGATAAAATCATCTTTCACACCAACTTTTTTAGATTTGAATTCACTTATTGGAACACCAGTAAGTTCTGATATCTCCGTTAAATCAATTGGTCTGTTAATATTATCTTGATGCCCACCATTTAATGGATTTCCATCGATATCTAATGTAATTCCAAACTTGCTATATCTACTGGTAGATGGTAAATTAAAATTAAATATCATATACTGTGTATTAAAGGAATTAAATGAGCAATATCTTGTGAAATAAGAGTCTGAATACTGTATACACCATGATGTTGAACCCAATTCTTGTATTGCTGGTTTATATTCTGTCTGTAACATCAAAACATTATCCTTGTCATAAACAATATTAATCCGTTCTCTATACTTTTTTACCAAAAGATCAACATCCTCTCTAGAAGAACCTCTTTTTATGAAACTCTCTACATCGGACATAAGTTCTTCCACAGAAACACTGTTTACTTTAAAGTAGATTAACTTTTTTGTATACTTAGCTATTTTATCCTTTCCAAGTTTACCAAATTCTATTGCAATTTCATCTATTTCCGTTCTATGTCTACCTATAAATTCTTGGTCAGTCTTATCATAATTTAAGTATTTTATCATATCCCAAAAATACTTAGTATTTACACTTTCAATAGTCGTATTGATATCATCAATAAGTTTCTCATGTGAATCATATTGTATCAAATTTTTAGGCAATTTTTTTATAGTTGCTTTATTCTGCTTTATCCATTCTACAAGACCCTCTATAGATTCAAATTGGTCATTGTTAACATCTGCTTTTAATTTAACATCTTGTTCAATAACATATTTGAAAAAATTAAATACTAATCCAGGTGTTTTATTTAGAATTTTTTTTAATTCATCTAGTATCTTATAAGAATTTTCTGTGTCATAATTCTCATCTTTAGCCTTTTTTTCTATGTAACTTTTAGTCTGCTTTACATTCTCTAAAAGCTTTACAGTATTTAAATCATTTATGTATTTCATATTTGAACCACCAATCTTATTGAAATTTCTACGCATTTTTATATTTATTTTAATATGTTAATATATATATTAAAATAAATAACTCTAGTTATATTAATATATTTTACATATATTTGTGAAAAATAACAAATGGAAAAAAGAATCTTGTATAATGTGTTAGAGGATAGTAATATTATTTTATTTTTTAGAAACGATTCATATGTTTCAGAAAAATTACAAGAAACGGTACTAGTTATGAATTATAATAATAATATGTACACTGGTACTTTCCATTCTTTAAAATCTGAATATTATGATTACATACAGGAAATATTACAAAAATTTCAGCCAGTAGCAACCAAAGATATTGATAAAAAACTTGAAATGCATTATATAACATACCATCGAATTAGACCAATTGATGAGGTTCGATTTAAATCTATTATTAGAAAAGGTAAATTAAAGACTTTATTATGTTAATTAATGTATATAGACAACTTTCTATGGTGTTATGGAATGAATCAATAGATGTAATCATTGTAAATTATTCAAATAACTATTTTAAAATTGAGTACTATCTACAAGAAATATATAATGTAGAGAAAATATCAGAAGATGAATATAACGAACTTTTAATCCGTTGTGTAGATGCTACTGATTGTGTAGATGCTACTGATTTTGTAAATAATGATATTATAAAAAAGTGTATTAGAGAATTTAGATTGAATGAACTGTTAAACAATTAAAGCTCATCTTTATATTTTTTAAAGAAACTATCCAAAAACTCATCTGGTGTCAAGCCTTTCTTGAAGGCTCTATATATATCATACTTATTTATGAATAGTGATACTTTATTGTAATTTTTCATAACTTTTATTTTTTCATAAATTTCCTTATCAAACTTATGCATATTTCTAATATCATCATAATTATCAAACTCATGACCTATTGGAAATTCATATTTAACTATTTCAATTACTTTGTCTGGTCTAAATATACAATAAGTATTTTTTTTACTTTCCTTAGCCACATATCCATCATAACCTAATTTAATTATTGCTTCTTTTATAGTTTGGTTTTCGTAATATCTCCAAGTGTCATCTAATTCTATCTCAGTTGGTTCAAGCACAAACTTCTTAGTATAACCCTTTTTTAAATCACTCTCTATAGCTTCCCTTCTAACTTGTTCTTCTAATATTATAAATTTATCAATTTCTTCTGAACTTGGTTTACCTAACCAATCCCCATTGCTTCTAAATGTTTCAACATATGCTTTATACAAATGTTCAGGTATGTAGTCTCGATTCTCTTGTTTTTTAGCAAATTCTAAAATTAAGTCTCTTATTTCTTTGTTTTTACCAATAGAAGATTCCAAATCTCTATCAAATCTTTGTTTATTTATTACAAAAGCGTGTTTATTATCCTTCTTGACAATCATAAAGTCCTCTCTATCATACATTGGATCAGGGAATGTATCACCAATTTCCATATTATTAATCCCTTCAAGTGGTTCAATCACATCATATCCTCTCATATTTAATAAGAATTCTTCTCTTGGTAATTCTGCTATAAATCCAAAATTATTATAAGAAAATTTTATTGATTCTGGTAAAGTCATAGATAATTCCTTTAGTTCTTTCTCATCACTAGCATCAAATATATTCCCAAGTAGTTTAACTGTATATATGTTTGTTTCAGAATCCATTTCAGCATCAAAAGACTTCTGGTCTGAATAATCTTCTGCAAAACTCCTATCATCTGTAAAAAATGTAGTTGTTGGTCTAAAGCTTTCAAATCTGTATGGAGAACCATGATATAGTATCTTATCAGTGGTAGATTCATTTATGAACTTTTTAAATGATGTTTTTAGATATTTCATACTGTATATATTAAAACAGAATGCTAGAAAGGTTATATATTATTTGGAATTATGAATTATAATATCATTTTAATATATTAAATTAATCACAAATTTTAAAACATTTATTCTATTCAGAATATGTTTACTATATTCGCATTCTTTAAATCCAGAAGAAAATTAATTTTTTAGTTATGAAAGAAATAAATACTGATGATTTTGTAGATGAGTTATGTGAGATTGATCCAAATTACAAGAAGGAAATAAAGGAATTAGAAAAAAAGTTCAATTGTTTAATAAGTTGTAGTATTGAAAAACATAATGTACTACAATACACTTATTATTATGATGTAGACTTTTTTAAAGAGGAAATATTCTATGTGGAAATCGAAAGTGGTATATCTAATGGGACCCAATTAAACAGTTCTGAATGGGGTATGAGTACAAAAGAGAGTACTAAGGTTATAGATGTTTTAAAAGACATCGACAGATTCTATTGTCTTTAAACAAGATGGGATTTATAGATATCCAACAAGGAGGGAGTGCGAATTGATGCAGAATTTACCAATCGGTTATACTAAATCAATTAGTTATAGATTGGCAACTGGAGTCATAGGAAATGGATGGAATGTAAACACAATAGCCCATATATATAAAGGATTAATCTAAGTAACAATTCTTATTAGATTATAATGATTGATTAAATATAATACATGTATAATGAAAGAAAATGAACTACGCATTAGCTAAAGACTAATGTGTTTCGGGTTTCATAGAGTTTGCTTTATCACTAAAGTCTTATTTACCCTCCACCTTTGTAATGGCAAGTCCCTTACCATATATTTATTTAATTAGGACTAACACATCCAGTTAAGGTAGGCATCCATTGATATATATATATTAGTAAGTCTACCTTCCCTATTGACATTTTGGACTTTATTTGTATATTTATCTATGCCTTACATCACATCGGCTGAAGACCAATGTGTTTTACGACATAATTTTATAAAAAAGGTAGCGAAGTTACAAACTTAGATATAAATAATCTTCACAAGGTTTTAATTACTGGGCAGACTGTTGGATTAGACATGAATCTTGCGAACAGTAGTAAGGTAAGAGTAGTTGGGCAAACACCTAAGAGGCTCTATACAACTGTAACCGTTGATGGTGAATACTGTTGGGAAGTAATGACTTATAGACTAACTAGTTTATAGCTAATACTTGATACAACTTAATAACGCATTTAATCTATAACAAATAAATAAAAATATGAAAAAAATTATTGAAGATTTAAACAAAGGTTTAGAAGACAAAGATTATAGACAAGGTTGGGTTGCAAATATAGCAATGGCTCAAATAGATAGTGAGCGTTGGTATAGAGAAAAAAATAATAAAGTAGGTAAATACCTAAACTATACAGACCGACTTGCTATTGCCAATTTAGGTGCTGAACACTTTCTTGATTTATTAGCAAAATAAATATAATTAAAATATGATATTTAAAAATTTTTTTAATAAGTACATCGGAAAGACTCAATATGATGTTACAGTTACGAATGTGTCTGGTCTAGTTGATAGCTATTTGGTTAGTTCTAAAAAAGATTTGGTTATTCTAGTAGAAGAGATAAATACATCATCATATTGGTCTGTATCTAAAATAGAGAAGTCTAGAAAGTTGAAATTCAAATATGATGGTTCTATAAAACACCAAGCACTACATTTTGGACTAGAAGGAGTGACAGAGGATCATGACATAGATGGAAATAGTCTTAGTTTTTTAAAAATTGACTCAAGCCTTACTAATGTTAAAAGAACTTTCAGTTAAAATAATATGTATGTTAAAGTTATCACAAAAAAAGTTATAAAATAATAGTAGTCCAAATAAACAGTTGTATATTTGCCTAATATAAATATAGAAAAAGAAAAAATGAGTAAAACAGAAAAAGAAAAAATTATGAAAACAAATCCAGAATTAGAGCAAGCAATTGATTTTACCAGAGTTCAATTAGCAAAAAACCATGATGCAATGAACAAATTCCCACTAGCTGGGAGAGAGATGGCTCATAATGCAACAGGGCATGGTGCTAAAAATATCTTATTTTTTAATTTTACGAGAGATAATAAAAAATGGGCATGTGTAGTGCATGATGGTGAAAAGTTTGAATCAAATAAAGATATTATACGATCTTTACACTTCAATAAAACAGGTGGGAATGGAGTACAAGGCAGTGGTGGTAAAACAGCTATGTTCCTTCTTGATGATATTAAAAATTGTGAGTATATGATACACTCAAAGATTGGTAATGGAACTAAGGCATCTACGTTCTCAATATCAAGAGATGGTGCTAAAGATGGTCTACTTATTGAAGACAAATCTAATGAATGGAATGGATTCTTACAAGGTTTATTAAACAAGGGTAGCACAAAAGCAGATTATATAGATCTTTATAACAAAAACAATGTTATATACCTATACAGATGTGATGATGCCTACTATGGTGGTAATAATAATATTACTAAGACCAAAAACATAAACACAATGATGGCTATTTCTAGTAGTATATTAGAAATGACAAAGGGAATTAATGGACAACCCCCATCTCTTAATATTAAGTACATAAGAGAAAGCACATATAATGATAAAACTGGACTTAGGACTAAGCACAGTATTCCTTTAAAAAATATAAGTTTATGGGATGATTTTATGATTAAGGAATTTGAGACTAAGGTAAAGAATGTTAAAATCCCTAATCCATTTGATAGTTCTAAACCTTTGAAATTAAGTGCTACAATAAAATTAAAAATCTTTCCTAACTTTATTTATGATAATAATGCCAAGCCTGGTCTTATGAGTAAGAATAGAGTTATTTCTAATAAAAAGCCAATATATAACAACGAAGCCATCGGGTGTATAAGTGATTATAATTCTATTGGTTTAAGTGTATACCAGAACGGTAAGCTTTCTGAGAAGAATTCATCTAGAGTTAATCTTGATCCCATTTTTGTAGGATCACAGCTAATGGCAAGGCATTATATAGAAGCTCTAGGAGTATCTAGACCAAGTATTTCTAAGAAGTGGAAAGTAAATAAAGATAAAATAGCAGAGTATTTAGGTGATGCTAGTAAAGTAATAAATCAATTAAATACTGATGATGTTAAACACTGGACACCTAATACTAATATTGAGATTAGAATAGATGGTGTTGAAACACCGCACCAATTAGGATCTGTTGATAACTTTTTTTATACACTTGATCCCTCATTGATAAAAGAAGTTGTAATGAAACTTTTAAATGAGGCAAAAATACAAAGATCACAGCCTTTAGTAGATTATGACAAATACATCAAAGAATATATCAATGATGATGAGGAAGTGTCTTTGCTAGGCTATAATAAGAAAATAGCTAAAAACACACCTAGAGTGACTGCTATATTAACTACCGAAGCTATGTCTGATATGAAAAATGGCAAGTTTGAAGGCATTAAGGTCAGAGGTAATAAATTGATTGAAATACCTGTTGATATGTCTAAGCCATTGAGTGTTAGGTTGTACAATGATAATGTTCAAGTAAAAGACAAAAACGTAAAATCTAGATTTGAAGGCTTGACTATCAATCATAGTGAATACACTAATAAAGAAGGAATCTATAATATACAAACTAGTGACTATTTCCACTATGACGTTAACGATAATAAGATAACCCACGATGTTAAATCTAACATAAGAAGTAAAGATTATTTCCCCAAGCAATCAAACGAAGTGTATATAGATAATGTTGCCTATAAATTAGGATTTGATATTGGCATTGTCATACCAGAAATCAAAGAACATACGAAGAAAAAACCATTTCCTAGAAAGAAAACTAAAAGCAAAACTGAAAAAGATATCTATTTCAAATCGGCTGATAATAAAGTTCTATTAGTTAAATGGTGTTATAAAACCAGTAAGGTTTTATTGAATGAAAAAAATTCTGAAATAAGACAATTTGCAGAGAACCTTCAATCTAATACAGTGTTATTTTCAGACGTATATGATCAGATAAATGAATTTGGACATAACATATATGTAGAAAAAAGATTGGAGGATTATGCTATAAGGATTGAAGGCAATCCTAAATTTACAGATGATTTTGCGGATGGCTATCAATGGTTTTTAAATGAAAAAGTAGTACAGTTCTTGGAATCTTCACCAGATGTTAAAAAATTAAAAAAAGGACATCATGCACATTTGAGTGCTACTGCCGAAGATAAAGTTGAAGATAGCAATAAATCTAATAAAAAGTCTGAGACTAGTTTAGCGTAATATTAATCTAAATCAAAAAAGGGATCTCTAATTAGAGATCCCTTTTTTTGTTATAGGAAACTTATAGATTTGTATATATACTTTATGGAAATAAATAAGGTATATAATGAAAATTGTTTAGATACTATGAAAAGGATGTCTGATAATTTTATAGATTTAACTGTCACATCACCACCATATGACGACTTAAGAAAGTACAATGGATATTCTTTTGAATTTGAAAAAATAGCAAAAGAGTTATACCGTATAACTAAGAAAGGTGGTGTTCTTGTTTGGGTTGTTGGTGATCAAACTACTAAAGGTAGTGAGAGTGGCACATCTTTTAAACAAGCTCTTTATTTTAAAGAAATAGGCTTTAATATACACGACACTATGATTTATAAAAAAACTAAATACATACCATTAACACATAATAGATATGAGCAAGAGTTTGAATATATGTTTATATTTAGCAAAGGAAAAGTAAAAACATTTAATCCTATAATGGTTGAATGTAAGCACAAAGGAAAGAAAACAACTGGTAGAACATTCTATCAAAAAAACAATCAAAATGTACCTACAAGTGATAATACTAAAAATCCTGTATCTGATTATAAACAGAGAGGCAATGTTTGGGACATAACAACAAATAATAAGGTTAAGGGACATCCAGCACAATTTCCAGAGTCATTAGCTAATGATCATATTATATCATGGTGTAATGAAGGTGATATAGTATATGATCCTTTTTGTGGAAGTGGAACAACACCAAAAATGGCATTGATTAATAAAAGAAATTTTATAGCTAGTGAACTTTCAGATGAATATTGTGATATTTCAAATAATAGATTAAAGGAAATTCTGTAATAATATAAAAATATTATATGAAATCAAAAAAGCGTATTGATAAAAATGGTAATATTATATGGGAATTACCAAATGGAGACTTACATCGTGAGGATGGTCCAGCAGTTGTGTCAGTGTATGGAGATTATAAAGGTTGGTATCTAAATGGTAAACGCCATAGAGAAGATGGTCCAGCAGTTACCTTTGGTGATTATATAAATCACTGGTATATAAACGGTATTGAACTATCAGAAGCAGTGTATAAAATGAGGATAAGAGATATTAAACTAAAGATGTTAAATATATAGTATAATTAAAAACTATAAACTATATTTGTACTAATAATAATTTAAAAAATAACTAATGATAGAAGCATTAATAGTGACTGCATACATATGTATTAACCTTATGTGGAATATATATTATCGTGAAGAAACAAACGGTAAACTTATTAGATTTAGAATACCTAAAAGTGTAAAATATTCTGATAGAAAAACCCCTATTTTTAAGTTAAGACCACCTACACGGACTATCAGTAGTTATTATGTTCTAGAAATGTTTAGTATTAGATATGGTATACATTCAAAACTTATAGATTTTTTATTAATGGTATTGATTCCTGTTCCAATAATAATAGAATCTTATAAATATCACAAACATGAATTTGTAGCACAATATCTAACAGATGATGATTTATTAAATGCTATACCACAAACTGATGAACTAGAACTAGAGTGGTGTAGACAACATGATATAAAATATGAAGATAAAAATAGAGCACTTTCACAAAAAAAACAAAGAAATGATACACTAAATAAATATAATAAACAGTTTAATGATAATTATTTGTCATGAAGAGAGAACTGAAGTAGTCGGAAAGTTAGCATACTTAACGAGATAATAACCATATATTATAATTAATATATAAATTATGAAGTATATTAAGAGTTTTAACGAGTCTAGTGGCATCAAAGAAAATCTAGAATCCCTATTCCCAAATGTTGAAAACTTAGAATTAATAGGTAGTGGTAAGTTAGGAACTGCATATATAGGTAACATAGGTAACGCACTAGTTGTTTGTAAAATGACTAACTCCCTATCAGAATACTATATGACTAAGATGGCTATGGCTTCCAATCCACCACATACTGTAAAGTTTCACGATGCCAAAGTATACAATGAGTCTAAATACCTTTATGGTATAGTTCATGACTATATCTCTAGAGATGCAATGCCAAACGAAGGAGCTTGGAATATGGCTAGTGAAGAGATAATGAGTGGGAAGACATTATACAAAAAACTAGTTAATAAAGAACAACGTTACGAGTATGATTTGGCAAAGAAAAAAATATCTGAACTAGAGAAACATTTTGGTGGTATAGAAATAGACACACTATGGGATAATTGGGGTTATGATGACAATAGGAATCTAGTTATATTTGATCTAGATGGTAATGTGTCAAGACCTAAGTATGAAAAATTTATAAAAAACTATAATAAATAAAGACTATATTAAATCTTTAATCATAACAGAATTATCATTGATGCTTCCTATCTTTGTATATCCTAGTGATATATACCATCTATCTAAGTCAAATCCCTTTGATTGATTTTCCTCGGAGTCAGATACTAATAAAGAATATTCACATTCGTTTAAAACTGCCCAATCTTCGTATATTTTATATAATTTTTTGCCATACCCACTACCTCTTTTACTATCAAATACATTTATGTTTTTAAGAATAGCAATAGGAAACAAATCCTCATAATTATCTTGTATAGTCCTTAAAATATCTTCACTATCACCATACTTGTTCATAATGTCAGTTACTCCATAGAAGTCATGTTGTAGTATTCCCAATACACTCCCATAATCAAATTCTTCTTTTAAATCATATGTATTATTCCAGTTCTCAAATAGTTTAATATGTTTCATTACTTATATATTAACTTGGCAACATGTATACTATATATGCTTTTTTTATATATAGTTTAAATCAATTATAATATATGAACATAAGTAAAAACATAGCAACTACAATAACACAATATTTAAAAGAAACCATTAAGCGTGATGAAGAAAGAGAAGTTCTACTAGTGGATGAGCATGGAAAAGAAATTGTATATGATAATGGGGATTATAGGATTGTTGTTGATGATAAAGATAATGCCAGGTATATAACTTTGTGGCATAAAAAATATGTTAAAGGCAATGGCAAATGGACAAAATGTGGTGTTTTAGATGCTAATAGAACTACTGTTAATAATGATGACATGAAAGGCAACTACTTATCAATAGGATCAGTTGAAATCGATAAAAAACATAGAGGCAAAGGATTTGGTACTAAAATGTATAAAGCCTTATTTGATTTCTCTAGCAATGATATTAAGGGTATTCTCTCTTATCTTCCCAATAGAAGCAATAAGAAACAAATTCCTAGAATATATTCAAAACTAGGTGCAATCACTAAGGGGGATTACCAATACATTGACTTTAATAATTAGTATGTTTAAAAACTTTTTCATATATTTGTAGAATATAAATAAAAATTATGCAATCTGGATTAACTATTGATGATAACTTGACAAAAAGGTGGTATCTAGATGGTCTCTTACACAGAGAAAATGGGCCTGCTGTTAAGTGGATTAATGGTGATAAATTTTGGTACATAAAAGGTATTCAACTTAGTGAACAAGAGCGTAAATCTAGAATAAGATCTATAAAAATAAAAAAACTATTGGGATGAATCCTACCAATTGTAATATTTATACCTGAACTAATGGAATCTATCTAAGCCATATTCTAAACTTTTAAACACAACTTGTATATAAATGACTAGTAGTGATTTAAATTAAATTATATGAGTATAGATTTGATACAAGGGGAAACTCTTGAAGAAATGCAAAAATTAGTAGATAAAGGTGTTGTAGTTGATATGATACTTTGTGATTTACCATATGGAACAACAAGTAATAAATGGGATGCAGTAATACCATTTGAGCCTATGTGGGAACTATATTGGAAGTTACTTAAACCAACAGGTGTAATTGCTTTGACTGCATCACAACCATTCACAAGTGCCTTAATAATGAGTCAAGTTAAGTATTTCAAGCACGAATGGATTTGGATAAAAAATAGAGGTAGTAATTTTGCGAATACTGTCAGAGAACCAATGAAGGAACACGAACAAGTGTTGATTTTTAGCAAAGGCAAATGGACTTATAATAAGCAAATGCAAGAAAGGACTGGTGCAGGTGCTGATAGAGTCAAGTATAATGTAAAGTTTGAAAGCAAATCTGATAATTATAGAGAATTTGAAGGTCGGAAGAAAAACAAACTATCAAATTTAAGAGTACCCTCTACCTGGCAGAAGTTTAATACAGACACCTCTAAAAGTCATCCAACAGTAAAGCCTATACCCCTATTTGAATATATGGTAAAGACTTATACAAATGAGGGCGAAACAGTATTAGATAATACAATGGGAAGTTGCACAACTGGATTAGCGTGTTTAAATACTAGTCGTAATTTCATAGGTATTGAAATTAGTGAAGAATACTATGGTGTCTCCAAAGAAAGAGTAGAGAAATGGCAAGAAGATAATGGCCTGAAATAATATATACTTTATGAAACACATAAAAACCTTTGATGACCGTAATAAAGAAATTAATAAAAATTACATAACAGAAAAAACAGATTATTATAATTTGCATGGTGATGATGAATATGAAATAACTAGAACAGTAAGAGATAGCTTTCATGACTATGAATATTGTGATGGTATATTGTATGAACTATCTGGTAATGATACTATAGTGTATGTAGAAGAACTAGAACATACACCAGAGAATACTTTCTATGATGATCAAATTGAAAGATATGTTGAGTATTTCGAAGATGGTGGCATAACACAAACATTTCCAGTTGATGAATCACCTCTTGGAGGATGTGTAAATCTAGAAGAAATGTTAGAATATTTAGAAGAAACTGAAAACTTCGATATGGGATGGGATTTATTACAAAAAGATTACAAAAAGCTATATGATGTTGACAAATTTGATATAGTTCTTTATCCAAATGATTTTGGATTCAATGACTCTATCATAAGTTTAAAAGATATAAGAACCATTGAAGATTTAAACTTAGCATATAATATAGATATAATGGATAATGAAGATAGAGAGGGTGATTATGATGAGGAATTATATAAAGGATTTGTTTCTATACTAAAACACTGGGAAGATGAGAAGGAATATACACTTACCGATTCTAATCATAAATTCGCAGCATTGGTAAGAATGGGTAAGAAAAGGGTAATGGTAGAACCTGTATGAAAACACTTGATTGATATTAATTATGAAATCAAAGCTAATTATAGATGATCACGGTATTAAAAGATGGGAATTACCTAATGGTGATTTACACCGAGAAGATGGACCAGCTATTCAAAGACAGAATACTGATTACTGTAAATGGTTTGATAGATATAATGCTTGGTATATAAATGGTAAATTACATAGAGAAGATGGACCAGCAGTTGAGTGGAGCAACGGTAGGAAGAATTGGTATTTAGATGGTATAGAATATACTGATAAAAAATACAAAGTCTTTACAAGGTCTATGAAAATAAATAAAATACTAGGGAAAAAAAGTTAAAAACACACCCAGTAGAAATGAGTTAATAGGTGGTACTAAACAAAGTACTGAACGTTTATTCACGCTCCGATTATTATAAATATAATTTAAAAAAATGAAACATAACAACATATATAACATTGATGGCTTTGATTTACTATCTAGTTTAAAAGACGAGAGTGTCGATTTGTTAATACTTGATCCAAACTACAAAGATTGGAATAATTTTAACAAACAGGGCTTAATAAGAGAAGCAGTAAGAGTATTGAAACAAACAGGGAATATCTTATGCTTCACAAAACAACCTTTTGATTTTGATCTAAGGAATGAGATAAATCATATTTTCAGGCGTGAAATAGTCTGGACATTTACAAATGGTGGTGCTTGGGTTTCTAAAAGGATGCCATTAGTCTCTCATCAAAAAATATATCATTGTGTTATTGATAGTAGAAAAAGTTTCTTCAACGAACGCACTGGTGAAGATTATAATGAGAGTACAAAGTCTTTTAAAAGAAATAAGAAAGTATTTGAAGGATATGAAGAAGATGGTAAGCAATTTGAAAAAAACGAAGATGGTATTTGGATACGAGACCATTTACACTTTAATAAACCCCATACTGGTAAAATACCAAGTAAACCACAGAAGCTTTATGATATTTTAATAAGGTGTTACTGCCCAGAAAATGGATTAGTGGTTGAGCCTTTTAGTGGTACAGGGAATTTTGCAAAAACTTGTATTATACAAAATAAAAAGTATTTAGGAAGTGAATTAGATAAAGAAGTATTTGACTACTCGCAAAATAATATTAAAAGTATGTGTGAACTTTTATAATTGACACTATGTATAGGTATTCTTATTAATATTTTTTTATAACCAAATATTAACTATATTTGTAGAAATAAATAACAAAACCATGAAAAATAACAACCACTACGAAGAGTTAATCGACCAGATGATGATTGATGAGGTATCGGGTCTTGATATATCAATTAAAGCCACCCTTGAAGGCTTAACTGATAGACAAAAGAGGATGGCTATTCTATCTATATTAGACAAGGATAGGGATCTTTATGTTAAGCTTCGTAAAATAGTTGATAACAACACTGTATCTAAATCACAACATATAAAAACTGTGGTTAAGATGCTACGTAGATATGTAGAAGTGGGAGATGTTGAAAAGAAAAAGTTTGGAGAGGTAATGACACCTATATCTTTAGTAGAGGATATGCTTGATAAACTCCCTAAAGAAGTGTGGTCTAATCCTGAATTGAAATGGTTGGATAATTGTAATGGAGTCGGTATATTTCCGTGTGTAGTTGTTGAACGTTTAATGGATGGACTTAGTGATTGGGAGAAAGATGAAGAAAAAAGATATAAACATATTATGGAGAACATGATTTATGTTGCTGAACTTCAACCAAAAAACATGTTTTTGTATTTATGTGGATTTGATCCTTATGACGAATATGTTCTTAATATTTATACTGGTAGTTTTCTTGATGAATCCTTTGATAATCATATGAGGGATGTTTGGGATGTGGATAAATTTGATATTATTGTTGGGAATCCACCATATAATGGTGGTATGGACTTGAAATTCTTAACTAAATCATATCAAATATCCAATCAATTGTTATATGTACATCCTTCTACATGGGTAATTGATGAGAAGTCATCTATGAAAAGGTTTACTTTAATTAAGGAACTAATTAATGGACATTTTAAATATATTAAACTTTTCAATGGGAATGGGATCTTTGGAATATCATTATTTGTTCCTTGTGTTATCACATACATAGACAAGCAAACGCTCACTAACACAATAGAACTAGAAGATGAGATTAATGACATACATACAAAAATATTAGATATTAATGATATAAATAAATATAATACAGATGAATATATCTCTATTAAAGAGAAGATAATTACAATAAGTCATAATTGTAATGTGTGGGGTAATATGAGATTTAATACAAACAAACCTAGAAATTCAAAAAAAATAAGTATATCAAAGCGAGACTCATATGTGAGTAATAATCCAGATTATGTTATAAATCTAGGTAGAATAAGAGGACATGTTAATATAGGACAAGGGACGAATATGCTTAAAAATGATTTCTATACAATAATTGAGAAAGGACTAATTGTCGAAAAAGATGTGAATAAACACATGTTCTTAAACTTCCCTACGGAGTTAGAAGCTAATAATTGTCTTAAATATTTTAAAACCAAAATATTTATGTTTTGTTTATCTATATTTAAAAACAAAAGTGATATAGACTGTGGTGAATTGACCTTAGTACCTTGGTTAGATTTTTCACAAGAATGGACTGATGAAAAATTAATTAAAGAATTCAATTTAACCGAAGAGGAAGTAGCCTTTATCGAAAAAGTTATTCCGACTTATTATTGATATTTGTAAAAATAAATAAAACTGAAATAAAAATATGAGCAATAAGATAGATTTAGATAAATATTACACACCAATAGAGACTGCAAAGTACTGCATAGATAAAGTGTATGACATAATTAGTGTCAAAAATATAAGCGAGGTTATAGAACCAAGTGCTGGAGAGGGTGCTTTTAGTTTGCAAATACCTTCTACTTGTAGGTCTTATGATATTGAACCAGAACATGAAAGTGTTAAGAAGCAAGACTATTTAGAATTAGAATGTGATTATCTGTGTGGTAGATTAATAATAGGAAATCCCCCCTTTGGTAGCAGAATGAACTTAGCACAAAAGTTCTTTAAAAAAGTATTGAATTAGGAGACTATATAGCCTTTATTTTGCCCATTAGCCAACTATGGAATACGAATAGCTTATATGAATTTGACCTAATACATAGTGAAGATTTGGGCAAAGTGAAGTATAGCGATAGAAGCTTAAACTGTTGTTTTAATATTTATAAAAGACCAAAATCTGGTCTAAATAAAAGACCTAAAAACAAGCTAAAAAGTGTAAAAATTATGAGACAAGATAGCAAAGGTTATTCTGATTTTACAGACTTTGATTTAAGAATGTGTTATTGGGGGAATGGTAGTGCTGGTAAAATTCTTAAAGATGGCGAATCATATAGTGCAGAGTATAAAATAAAAATAGATAAGGAATATAAGGTAGATGTTATTAAATTATTATCTAATATAAATTGGTTTGATGAACTTAATTGTATTGCCATGCTTAAAATACAACAATTCCACATCATAAATATTTTAAAAAAACATATACCAAACATCGAATAATATGGAAACAAACAAAGAATATTTAGAAGAACTATATAGTGATTTAGATGCTAATGAGCTATTGAGTGCCTTAATAGATAAGACACTTGAAAACCTAGAATTAAGAAATGAGTGTGAGGCATATAGCTCTAGTAAAGATTTTATACACGATCTCATTAAAAAAGAAACCTCCTATAAAACCAAATTAGCAGAAAATCTAGATTTATATAAAAAATTAAATAAAATGGATATGTATGATAAAACTTTTAGTCTATGGAACAAACAAATTCTAGTTTTGTGGGATTTAAAAGATATTCTTTGTAGAATGGGTGAGGATTTAGATTAATTTAGTGTATATTTGTAGCGTAATATAATGATAAACTCCTAAACTATGAATACTACAATATTTTCTAGTGACAAAAAGAATTTAAATTTAACTGAAGCAATGTTTAAAGTCACGCCAACACACACTGGTAAAATGTTCATAGATACAATATATTTTCAATATGAAGGTGGTGTAGAAGATAATATCCACACATACGAGCAGTTGTCTAAAATGAACTTTGTTTTTTGTGTAAGAAAAGAAAATGCAAAAACAGGGTTTAGCTATTACAAAACTTTCAGAGGATTAATGACTAGGCTTTATGAAGATGCTATGAAGCATAAGCGTAAGTAGACGAAATTTATAAAAATGAAAAAATACTATTTTATTAACTACCGAATTAATATAAAAAACTCTACTCCTTATTATGGTAGAGATTTAACCGATAAAACACCATTTGAATATGCTATGTATCACAAAGAATTAGGTGGTGATTGTCAGAATAGATGTATTCTATTTTCCCAAGAAATAACAGAAGCTGAATACAACAAGTATAAAGACTTAATAGATGATGAGTAATAACACTAGCACTTATTATAAATTATAAAAATATGATAAAGGTAAGTTTTGATTATGACTCAACACTTAGTAGAAGTGATGTTGAAAAATATGCAACGGATTTAATCAGTAGAAATGTTGAGGTCTGGATATGCACAAGTAGATATTCTCCAAGTAATGCACCTAGAAAAGATTGGAATGATGACTTATTTTTAGTTGCTGATAGAGTTGGTATAAAAAGAGAGCATATAATATTTACAAACTTTGAAAATAAAAGTGAACACTTAAATAACAAAGGATTCAAGTGGCATATTGATGATGATAGCATTGAACTATCCTTTATAAAAACAGATACTGACCTAAAACCTATTTTTCTATATGGTAACAAGAAATGGCAAAGTGATTGTGAGAATGCATTAAAGTAGTATTAAACAAAATATTAATAAATTATGGAAACTAAAAAAACTAAATTACAAGAACAATTTGAAGAACAAACCCCAACTATTAAAGAAGTCGGTCCAGGGGAATATCTACAAACTTATTGTGCTTTTCTAGAGTTTCAAGTAGAAAAGCTACAAGGTAAAAAATAGGTATTATGGGTAAAAATACAGAATCTCACTTAAACAGATTACGAGGTGATAGATATGCTAGAGCATTGTATTTATATAGTGTTACTAATATAATGCCTTGGGTGCTGTATATTGATATAAAAGTACGCAAGGATTGGTTCTCTTATTATTGGAGTACAAGAGGTTCTAATTTTAAAGAAATACAATTATGGATATTACAAATAAATATAGGCATGCCTTGGTTAGAAACCCCATTAAAAAGTAATATAAGAGATTATGGGACTTTGGAAGGTGTGAAAAAAACCAATGATGGAATGCTAAAGAGAAAATGGTCTGTACAGATAGGCACTTATCCAAGTGTGTTATAACTTAGCAGTTAACTTAATTAAATGAAAATTATGAAACTAGCAATAGAAATATGGGAAGAACACATTGATGTATTTACACACTTCGATTTGGTTTGTCATAATGGAAGTTCCTTAGAGGATGAAACAAAAAGTAATGCATTATTTAATGCTCTTGTGACGTTGGATAAATTGTACAAATGGAGTGATTCTAGTAAACACGAAGAGATACAACAAGCCATAGATTATTTAAAGGATAGTAAGTACTATTCTGATGAAAGCCAAAGTAGTTATTAATACAATACATATTGTTATATGTGGATGAGGTTAATGTAGGAACTTTAATAAGAGAACTAAATAAAAATCTTGGGATAAAAAGAAGATTGTGTTATTGATTTTTTAATATTTATATATAAATGAAATCATAAGCATAGAAATGAGAGAATATATAAATAAGGTGAAGAACTTTGAACAGTTCTTTAATGAAGGACTAAAAGATTATCAACTAAATAATATTTTAGATAAAATAACCGACAATGGTATAGATTCATTATCTAATCATGAAAAAACTCTTTTAAAATCATATAGCGATAAATCAATTGATGTTAAAAAAGAAATAAAAAAACATATTGATAAATATCAAACTGCTAAAAATGTTATAAAAACAATACCATTAGAAACCGAAGACGAAGAGTTAGAGAAAGATATTGGTAGATACGTTAGATTAAAAAAAGATAAAAAATTAAAAAAACAAGGCTTATTGGTGAGTATGGGAATGATATTTGAAATAGTTTCAATACAAAAACATTGGGGTCATGTTGATGGTATATATGTTCCTAATAAAATTGGATATAGAATTGCGGAGGTTGGAAACAAAACAGATTTTGGTAGAGTTGGTGATATCGATAAAGTAGAGTTTTTAAATATCACAGAAGATGAAGCTGTTAAAATAAACAAAAAAATTAATTCTGATATTGAAATGATTATATACCCAAAGTAACTAGTATAGTTCTTAAATGTATATGTATTCTTTCTCTTAAAATTCTAAAACGAAATATTAATTACAAAACTTCATTGGTATTTAAATTATATTCATTATCTTTGGTGTATCAAAAGCAACTAAGCTGAATTAAAATAACTAAAAATGAAATTAATAACAAGTGAAGTTATAAGAGTAGCTAAAGAAAAATCAAAAATAATGTCTTTGGGTGGTTATTCAAGATTGAAAATTAGTGGTGAAATATCCAACATCGTAATTCAGACCACAAGCAGTGGAATATGGTTTCATAATGTTACGGGAACTATAGGTAAAGATATTGCAGACTTGATAATAGGATTTAAATATTATGGCGAATTAGACTAAAACTTTTAATTATGAAAACAGAATATTATAACAAATCAGAACACGTATTGTTTCATAACCCACTAACAAGATTATTAGCAAAAATATTTGGTAATAAACACTTTATTTATAAATGTGGTGTCTGTGATAAGATACCTACTGAATTATATGGGGATTTTTGTGAGGATCACAAAAATAAGTAGTTCTATATATTATCAAGTCATTATAATGCTCAAATAAAAATAATTAATTAAATTAATAGATATGTTACAAGAAATAGAAATGACAACAGATGAGAAATTAGATATGTATATGAAAAGTTCTAAAAAAGAATTGTGTATGATGCTCATTGAAGCAAATAAACAATTAAGAATTAGCTATATACGGTTAAATGTAGATAAATATAATTAAAAATAACAATATGGAAAATACTAAAAAGATAGCAGAATATTCTTTGGACAAAATAGAAAAACTAACTGAAAGATACATAGAATCTGAAAAGTTTATTATGGAATTAAATTGGTTTGAAAGAATATTTTGTTCAAAGAAAATAACAAGGTTTCTTAAAAGCAGAACAGATAAGTATGATTTTTAATTGAATTTATATGATTTTGTTATTATAATGCTTGGTGTAAATAATTTAAACATAACACTAAATAAATAAGTAATATGATAGATGATTTAAGTTGGTCTGGTATAGTTAGCCAAATACAACACGAAAATGTGGTAGGTGCTGATATGCTTGTGGAAATTGCTATAGAAAAAGAGGCAATTGATAAAGATTTACTAGATGTCGAAATTAAATTGCAACAAATTAAGACTAGACAACTACAACTTAAAAGAGGTTCATTGCTTATCTTAAGACATTTAGAAAAGCAACCACCTTTAATTGTAAAAAGAAAAGACTTTATCGTAGTTGTTTCTGATGAGGATATAATCATTGAAAGGAATGTTCTATAATAAATAACAACACCTTTTTATTTACTAAATGATAAAGTTAATTCGGAACGTTTTTATAAAACTCAATATTTATATATAAACTATTATCAGCAAAGAAATGAGAAAATAAATGAGAAATCAAATAGATAAGATTAAGGGATTTAGTCAGTTTATCAATGAGAATGTGATAACTAATATTGTTGGTTATCACACATCTGAAAACAATTTTGATATATTCGACAGTTCTAAAGATATTGGTAATTTTGGAACTGTTTTAGATGGTTCTTATTTTTTAAGTTCTATAACTGGGTTATCTAATTTTGGTAACTATGGCGTTATCTATAAAGTTAATATTAAACCAAAATGTTTATTTTTATTTGATTTAGAAACAGATGAACATTGGTATTTAACCACAGAATTTCAAGAATTATTTAGTGAGAGTTTAGCAGGCATTTCAAATTATTTAGATGGTTTTTTTGATGCTCAAAATATAGAAAATGTTGAAGACATTGATTGTATATATTTAACTAATATAGATTACCTAGATGATAAAACAGTGAAAGAATATATTGTTCTTGATGATAATATAATAACAATATTAAATAAACAAAATATAAATTAAGTGATATAATATATCACTTACGCCCAACGTGGTACAAATGAAAATATTAAATCATAGTAATTATGGAAGAAAATAAAAATTATATAAAAATTGTTAAGGAGTTAAATTACAAACCAATAGGAAGCGTTTTATTACGTTTATATGGTGCTGTGTGTAGTTTAAATTATTGGCTATTGAAAAAACTTTTTAAAATAGGTGGAAGTTCTAAAAAGATTATATACAGGTAGGTGCTAGGGGTAATTTTGGTATGAAATCAGAACACATATTTAAAGATAAAAACAAAGCTTTGAAATCAATTAAAAGATTAAGAAAATGTTTAAAAAATCACAAATATTAAAACGAATAACTGAACTAAGACAAAGAGCATATACCGTGTTATCACCTGTTCAAATCATTAAAAGCGAAATATGAAAAGAAACGAAATATATTTGGGAGATTGCTTAGAGTTAATGCCGAAACTTATTGAAGACAAAAGTATTGATATGATTTTTTGCGACTTACCTTATGGCACAACGCAATGTAAATGGGATAGTATAATTGATTTACATAAAATGTGGGAGGAATATAAACGTGTAATTAAAGATAATGGTGCAATAGTTTTATTTGGGAAAGAGCCTTTTAGTAGTGCTTTAATTAGCAGCAATTACAAAATGTTTAAGCATAAATGGGTATGGAACAAAAAACAAAGTGGTAGTGCTATAAATGCTAAATATATGCCAATACAATTAGATGAAGATATTATTGTGTTTGCAAAAAGTAAAGTTAATTACCATCCTATTATGAGAAAGGGTAAAATGAGAAAAAGAGGTGGTTATAAAAACGGAAACTCAATAATGGGCAAACTTGAAAAGGGTTTTGAGAATTGGAGTGATGAGTATTACCCTACAAATATTTTGAATGATTTTTCAAATGCAAAAAGAACAGGTAGGCTACACCCTACTCAGAAACCACTACCTTTAATTGAATATATGATTAAGACCTACACCAATGAAGGAGATCTTATTTTAGACAATACTTGTGGAAGTGGAACAACTGGAAGAGGTGCTAAGAACCTTAATCGAGATTATATAATGATGGAACAAGATGAAACATATTACGATATAGCCTGTGATCGGCTACTAACTTAGTATTACAGATAACTATTATATAACTACAACAAAAAACAAGCTTTTAAATGTTTGGAAAATTACGAAAATGAAAATAGAAATACCCGAAATTTATAAAGACATCTCCATTGAAAGAAATGTTCTATAATAAATAACAACACCTTTTTATTTACTAAATGATAAAGTCTGTTATAAGTATTTTAAAGGAAGATTCTTGGGGTGTTCTGGTGGTTAAGAATAACGTATTGTGTTATAAGTCAGTGTAGGTTTTAAAATAAAGATATAATGGAAGAACTAGAAATATTATACAAAGAGTTACAAGAGAGAGATTTTGGTAGAGTTGGGGATATTGATAAAATCGAGTTTTTGAATATCACAGAAGATGCAGCTATTAAAATAAATAAAAAAATTAGTTCAGACCTTAAAATGGGTATATATCCAAAGTGGTATTATAGTTCCTAAATGTGTTTAAATTTAATATTTCTCAATTTTTTTAATTTTAATATTCTTAATAGAATAGTCTGGTACAATGAATTCAGTTCCTATATATTGACCAGTATCAGAATCTTCTATTTTTAATAAGTTACCACTTGGCAAATTATTAAGAATTTCTTCTCTAGTAGAACCAAATCCTATATACTCCCCATTACCAATATGTAATTCGTTATAAATTATCTCGCATGTATATATAAATCCGTATTCATTCACATATTTATTTTCTAATTCTGAAAGTTTTAAATTATATTCACTGATAATTTTATCCTCATTACTATTTATTGTATATTTTGAAAGCCTTTTTGATTCAGTTAACTTACCTTTAAGAGATTCTAATTCACGTAGACTATATTTATTTTGATTTTCAAATTTTTTTGCCAAGTTATAGTCATCTAACCAGGAAAAAAATTCTTTAGTTTTTTCATAATTACTTACCAATCTCCTTATTAACTTTTCAATCTCAATTTCAATATCTTCTGGGTTACCTATTTTTGATAAGGCTTTGATATTATTTACTTTTATCAATATTGAATCAATGTCATTACCACTGAATGAGGACTTTAATTTTCTTAAATCATCATAATATTCTATGGGATAAATATCAGCAAACAATTTTGCTCTTTCTACACTATCAGTGAATGAAATACCCGACATAAGATGACCAGATGTATTATAGCTTAAGTCGTCTTGTGGTTTAAAGCTATTAAACTTATAAGGAGAACCATGATATAATGTAATCTTTTTAGTTAATTTGGTATCAATAGATTTATTTTCAAATATTTTAAATTTAAGTAAGTACTTCATAACCTTATATATTAAAAATCAAAAAGTATTTACTATATTTTTAAAATAATATAGTTATCTTTGTATAAAATTAAATAAATTTATATATGCGTATTGTTAAAATAAGGAGAAGAACAAGAAAAATATTTATTGAAAATGATTTAGCATTTGAGAATGGTTGGTATGCTAACGTCACATCTATTGATTTAATATTTTTTGGGATGAAAACAAGTAACTTACACAAATACTATTTTACACACAGAGGGAAATTTAGTAGTTTAATATAAGTTAAGTTTTTTTTGTCAAAATATTTTAGTATTCATAACTATTTATATATAGAATAAAATATTTATAATTTTGAAAAAATACATAACTACTGATATATCTCAATTTATAAACGAACAAAATACTAACAATGACTTTTTTGTAACTTACACGAATGATAAATTTGTCTCACACATAACATCAAAGAAAAGAGAACTCTCTATAAAAGAAATTGGTTTTAAAACTGGTTATGAATTAGATGTTAGTGAAAAAAGAAAGGCAATATATTTTGCTGACAGAGATGTCAATTATGGCATCTATGCAAGAAATGGAGAAGGTGAGTTAAATTTTGGAGATGAGATTGGTGAGGTTGTTGTAAATATTAAGGGATTAAAGTTATTAAATATGACTTATTCAGATAGTGATAAGAAATTTATTAATCATAATAAATATAAAAGCTTTAGCACAAAGGGTGAACTAGATTTAATCCCCCACGATATTGATGGCACAATTTCTTTTCTAGACGATGGTAGAGTGTATGAGGTTGCATTAAAAAAAATTATTGCTAATAAATTATTATGAAGACACAATTAAACATAGATGATATTGGTACTAAACGTTGGACTTTAAAGAGTGGTGAATACCACAGAGAGGATGGTCCAGCAGTTGAATACCTTAGTGGGGGTAAAGAATGGTATATAAATGGTAAAAGACATAGAGAAGATAGTCCAGCGATTGAATCTAATGATGGTAAAGCTTGGATGATTAATGATAAATTACACAGAGTGGATGGACCAGCAGTTGAATGGTGTGATGGTAGAGAAAATTGGTGGTTAGAAGGTATAGAATACACTGAGCAGGAATATAGATGTAAGATGAGGTCTGCTAAAATAGAAAAATATTATGAATGTAGTAAGTTATTTCGATGGGATGAGTTGTGGGCAAATTGCCTTAGATAGATTAAATATAAAAGTAGATAATTACTTTTCGTATGAGATTGACGAAAGGGCAATTAGTGTTACTAGAGACAACTATCCAAATACAAAACAGATGGGTGATGTTATAGGTGCTGATTTAGTAACCTTACCAAATATCGACTTACTAATTGGTGGATTTCCTTGTCAAGGGTTTAGTATTGCTGGTAAGAAACTAAATTTTGAAGATGAGAGGAGCAAATTGTTTTTTGAGTTGATGAAGGCGAAGGAATATTTAAACCCCAAGTATTTCTTTTTCGAGAATGTAAAAATGAAAGACGAAATAGCAGACGAAATAGATAGAATAGTCGGTGTTAAGAGACAATTTGTGAACAGTATATGTTTCACTGGGCATATTAGAAAAAGATACTATTGGACTAATTTACCCTTCACTGAGTTACCAAATGATAATATCAAATTAAAAGATATAGTTGATTTAGAAATACCATTTGATAAAGATTTAAATTTCTTTCTAGATAGAACACCTTATGCACCTACCGAAAGTGGTGATGGTATAAAAACAATAAACCCAAAAGACAATAGTGGAAAACAAACCTGGCAAAGAGGAAGGGTTTATGATGTTGAAGGCAACATGCCCACGATGTGTGCTAGTCTATTTGATTTAAACATAACAAAAGATCACAAAAGTTATAGGAAATTAACAAGACACGAATGTGAAAAAGCACAAGGTGTACCAATGGATTATACCAAAATCGTTAGTAAAAACGAGGCAGGTAAAATGCTTGGAAATGGTTGGAATGTTGATACCGTTATGCACTTTTTTAAAGAAATAAAATAAATATCTAATATAATGTTCATAATACGATTATATTAACTATATTTGTATATAAATCTAAATCAAATTATTATGCCACAAGATGATGGAAGATGTAAACACATCAAGACAATGGAATCCGAGTAGCAAAACTATGTCTGTGAAGAACAGTGCATTCTCTACTAAATGTCCAATACGCCAAATATGATTACAAATTAAATAACAATTTAAAAACAAAAATTATGAAAAAATTATTTATTATCGCGGTGTTATTACCATTATTATCTTTCTCCCAAGCAGATGTTAAAGAGTTTGATATGGTGTATCTACATGCTAAAAAAGAGAAAGTAACAGATGTTAGAACAACCTCTACTAAAGTAACAATTTTCGAAGAAACTATAACAGTTAGGTACTTAGAAGGAATGTTTGTTTTTGAGATAGTTACCGAAGTACCAAACGACAAAGATGTTACTATTCTATTAGTGAATGCCATAAAGGAGAATAATGTTAAAGTAGTATTTGATGATAATGATGCGACATTTAGTTTTGAATATAGTGATAGAATGATAATGTTCTATAACAAAGACAAGATAGAAGAATTTGCTAGACTTAGGAACGAATAGAATATATGAAATGCTTATTATTCATTTTTATTATTGTTTCTACAAACATATAATATGTATATTGATTGCTTTAGCTAAGCGTAAAAAATTGAGAGTAAGAATTGTTTATTTCTAACAACTTGATTATTTATATATATGGTATTATGAACAAACACACTACAACACTAGCTACATATATTAAGAAATTCGAGGATTTCACAAGCAAAAATATTGAAGGGAAGATATTATACCACAGTATTAATGGAAAGCAAATTCAAGACCTAGAAAACCGTGTTAAAAGTGTAGTTGAAAATGGGTTACTCACCTATGATAATACTATGAGTGGTGAATATGGTGAGCGTGGTGATATCATATGGTTTGCTTCTGATTATAACACATATGCCAAAGATAGTAATTTTGTATTATCTATTGAATATACAAAAGAAAATATCGAAAAGTACGATATGGTATTTGATGGACAATATTGCTCAGTGCATAAAAATATACCATTTAGTGCATTAGATGTTGTGAAAATACCAGTTATAATAACGAATAAAGATAAACCTACTTCCAATAAGTTTATAATAGAAATGATAAACAAAGGATGGACTCCTGATGTTTTATATGATGTGATAAATAGCCGAAAATATAAGATATTTATTAATCTTTTTGAAATATATGTACAACCATATATCAAAGATAATAATTTCACAACTACATTAGTGGAGGGTATAAACCCTAGTTTAATAGTAGAAACATTAGGAAAATAATTATGAGATATTTATATATAGAATAAACTATTTAGTATGAATTCAAAGAAATATATATCAACAACTATAGACGAATACATATTCGAATATAAAAAAATAAATGAAGCATGGTTTCACGGAACTCCTGACTCAAGAGAAGTTGATAAAAACGGTGGGTTTAATAATAACACAACATCAATTGATTATGTATCAGATTTATATAAATTTAACAAACACCAAGAAAAAATTAAATTAGCAAGAGAAAGTGGTGATGATAATACTTACCACAAGTTATTAGACATGGTTAGTGGATTTAAGAAAAGCTTCACGTATAATAAACCAATATTTTTAAGCAATAAGTATTCTGTTGCAAAAACATATGCTGATCCCCAAAGAGCATTTGATTACCAAAATTCAGTAGAAAGAGTTTATGAGGTTGATGTAAGTTGTGATAAAGTTATTGAAATCATTGCAAGTGGTGATAGATTTAGATTTTTATCTGTTGATAAAGTTAAAAGAGGGTTTGTGAAATCTGGAATATCAGAGAGTGAAATTGATAAGCTAATATCAATGTTTGGGTACTACATAAATACCGATAAAGGAATTAAGACTGATATGATAGCAGCTATTGGGGCTTATTTGAAATTTGACTGCATTGATGTAATTGGTGTATTAGATTCTTACCATGGTGGGAGTATTAAATCTAATGTGAGAATGGTATTAAACCCATCAAGTGTTAAGATAAAAAATTGAAATATTAATCAAATGTTATGATAAATTCTGAAATAATACAAACAAAAGGAGAAGTACAAATGCTTAAAAGGCAATGGTGGGAAATCTATAAAAAGGGATGGTACAAGCACAAAGACCATTGGTGTAGACGATGGTGGATAAGGTTTGTGTGGACTAATGAAGCAAATGTATCATAACACATTTAAAATAATACTTAGTTAATATGGAGTCTAAACTAACTATAAGTGAAAATGGTGACAAATGTTGGATGTTACCCAAAGGTACATTGCATAGAGAAGATGGTCCAGCAGTTGAGTACACTAATGGATTCAAAGCCTGGTATATAAATGGTTTGAGGCATAGAGAAGATGGTCCAGCTATTAAATATGATTCTAATATTTACCAAGCTTGGTTTTTAGATGATATAGAATATACTGAGATTAGATACAAGGAAAAAATGAGATTTAATAAATTAAAAAAACTACTATAAAATATATACCACATGTGAGTGTGTGTATTAAACTAAAAATAACTGTCATGAAGTCTAGATTAACTATACACAAAAATGGTATCAAACGTTGGGAATTATCTAATGGTGTATGGCATAGAGAAGATGGTCCAGCTATTGAATATCACACTGGAACTAAACTATGGTATATAAATGGTGAGTTACATAGGGAAGATGGACCAGCGGTTATGTACGGAAGTGGTGCTAAGAGTTGGCATTTACATGGTAAAAAATACTCAGAAGATATGTATAAGAGTAAAGTAAGGTCTATGAAAATTAAAAAAATACTATGAAGCCAATACTAACTATAGGCAATGATGAAACTGAACGTTGGAAACTACCAAATGGTGATTATCACAGAGAAGATGGCCCAGCTCTTGTGTGTAGCATGTATAAGGCGTGGTACATAGACAATAGACTACATAGAGAAGATGGTCCAGCTATTGAATTCTATACTGGTCTTAAATGTTGGTATTTAAATGGTGTTAAATATAAAAGAAGCCAATATATAATAAAGATTAGGTCTAAAAGACTTAAGCAGTTACTGGGATCTTCTTAATTCTAATGTTTTGGTAGTTAATATATACTTTATGAAACATTTAATATTATTTGAAGATTATTCAAAATCAGAAAAACACACTTTAACTATAAATAATAAGGGTCTTTATGATTATAGATTTACAGTTGATGGTGTAGATATGGTCTGTTACATATATAGAAATCCTTATGAGAATAACTACTATGATATAGATTTTGGTATAGTAGAAGGTGGTAAGGTTGTTAATAAGCCAGATTTTAGAGTTGGTAAAACAATAATTTTTCTAAATAGTGTCTTGAAAACTGTTGCTGATTGTATGATTAGCTTCATAGAAAGTAAAGATAAAGTTAGAATATTAGCATACAGAGCAGAACCTTTGCGTGAAAAAGTGTATAACAGATTCTTCGATAACCATAAGTATTTTTCCGATTTTAAGAAGGGTAAAGTTGGACCATGGAATAAGATTTATGTTAGCAAAGACAACTAATATGTTAAGCATTAATATATAACTAAACTAAACGCAAATAATGAGTATTAATAGAAACATAGCAACCACTTTACTAGACTATATAAATGAGAGTAACACTACAACGAAGCTAACTCTATATCATGGTAGTTTTTCTAAGTTCGATACATTTGATATGACTAAGGTTAAAAAAGGTGGTAGTCAAACAACTTATGGTGTTGGTATCTATGCCACCGATAATATAGACTATGCCAAGTCATATGTTTCTGGTGAGAATGGAATTAGTGAAAACAATGATAGTGGTTATTTATATACTCTAGAAATAAACAATCCAAATTTTTTAGATTTTGGGAAAATTGTAAATAATAAAGTGAGTCATAATATTATAGATTCTGATAATCTAAAAAGAATAAGAAATAAAATCGAAGCTAGCGGTAAAAAATTGGATATCAGTGATACTGATATTGTTTGGACTGTGTATAAAAAAATAGTAGATATGTATGCAAGCGACTTTACTATGAAACAGAAGTTTAATTATCCCGACTTTTATTCTAAAAAAGAAGCAAGTGAATTTCTATATGATATTGGTATAGATGGATTAAGGTATCCATTAGATTCATCATTTAAGATAAGTACTAGTTATGGGTACAGTGGTTATGGATATGTAATATATAATCCTAAGACAATCACAAATATTGAACGTGTGTCTATTTCTAAAAGCTAAGTTATTCTAATAAACTATTCAGAATAGTCTTATATTTTTGTGGGATTCTGTTATTTAATTCATCATACACATCTGGTAAATGATTCTTCAATAAATCTGGTGCAGTAAAATAGTGTTTAAAATTTTCAGCAAATACTTCATTGTTCTTAGCAATATGATAACGGCTTGATGCAAAGGTTATTTTTTTAGCAACTCCTTTATAACCATTGCTGTATACATGGTCAAAATAATGACCAATCTCATGTATCAAAGTATTTACATCTACCACTTCTGGTGTTGTAATTGTACCGATTAAATCAAAAGATGCATAGTTCCCAGAGCCACTATATTCTTTTATTTTTGTTTTGTAGCCTAATAAATTACCAATTCTTTTAACACTTGAATGCTTTACTGTTTTATCAATATCATATGGAAGCTCAATTTTTCTTAGACTAAATATTTTTTTTGCATACTTTATATAATTATCAAAATTTAGAAAATCATTTTTATCTTTGATGTCAGATAAATTAGCATCTTCTATAAAAATATCATCATTGTAATTGTCAAAAAAATCTATTCCATATTTAGATTTTAATAATTTTATATATTTACCATATTTTTCAGGAGACATAGAAATAATGTCAATTAGTTGTTGTATTTCTTCCTCTCTATCATTTAATGTATTCTCATTAATAAATTGACTAAACCTCTTAACTTTATAAATTATTTTTCTTATATCTTTACTCATACGAGGTGGATGTAATTGTAAATTTGTTTTAGATTTTTCTCCTCTTGCAACTTTTTCATCATTATCCCGTGTCCAAGCAAGTAGAATATTCATAAAATTCGCATCATCGTTAGGTCTAACAGACCAAACTCTACAACGTAAAATATCGCCACCTTTAATTGTAGTATCTAACAAAACAAAAAATAAATATGGCATAATCGCAAATTTATCTGTTATTTCCGCTACTGTTTTTGCACCACAATTAACCCCATTCCAACGTGGTGTATCTGTTGCATCAATGCAACTTGCTGATTTTACTTCTGAACCATCTTTTAAATCATCACCCTTTCCACACTGATTATTACCTTCAATACCTGACAAAATTGAAACTAAATGTTGAGACAAATAGCCAAAATCCAATTGTGATGTTTGAGAAGTCAATTTATTCCAAGAACCTAATTGTTTCCATTGTGGAAGGATTACTTCTTCAATGAACTTTTTTGCTAATATTTCTTTGTTCTTTTTATTTAAATGAGATAAATCCATATACAATCCTATTTATATTTTGTTAATATCATCTTTTCTAAAATCAGACATTAACTTACTATGAATTTCAACAAATCCATCAATGAATTTTTGGGAAACATTCCAATAGTTCTCTGTTATATCTTTATATTTTTTATGAATTTCATTCTGGATATCTTTGTCGGGAACAGGAACATAGACAAATTCTAACATATCCATTTCAGGTACTCTTGCTCTTGAAGAAGAAGAACCTGTTGCTAAACGCACTAACTGATTTTTTACGGCTTCTGATTGCAAAAGTGCACATAAAGTATATTTACTTTTTATGAAATCATTTTGCTTTAATTTTAATACATAAACTTCTTTTGAAACTAATCCTTTATCAATATTTTCAGGTATAACACTAACCCTATTTTTACGTGGATTTATTCTTGAAAAAATCAAATCACCCCCCGTAAAACAATTTAATGATGATTTTATTTGAGAACCTTTTACTCTTCTTATATTGGAAATAGTCCCCGTATCAGGTGAAATGTCAGGAATTTCTAAATAATAATAGTATTCTGAATTATTAATTCTACAAGATTTATTTTCAATATTGCAGATTTCACTTAGCGAAACTAAATTGTCAAACTTTTTATGAAGCATTAACTTATCAATAGAGTTAAGTAAATAGGTGGCATCAATTCTTTTTGTAGTAATTTCACTTTGATTAATCCACCCACATTCCCCATTATTTTCAGTCACATAGATGCCTTCAAAATAAGTTTTTGATTTATATAAAAATTCTTTCAAATCATCTTTATTATTTACTCTATAAGTTGATTTACCAACTTCATAACCGACTTCTTTTGCATTACCTAAAAATATTTTAGATGGTTTGTTCTTTTTTGAATTAAAATTATCTTTTTTTCTTAATCCTATAATAGTTGTTTTAGAAACAGATTTGCCAAAAGGTATAAATGCACCTTCGGGTAAACTTATAACAGCAACAATATGGCTGTTTTCTAATAACCATTCTCTAAATTCTAAATAAGAAGGAACATTTAATAAACCCTCTGGTAAGACTATGTATAGTTCTCCGCCTTTTGAAGCATTAAGAGCATTCAAACATTTTTCTGCAAATAGTATATCTAATTCTTGACTTTCTTTTCCAATTCCCATTTGGTAATTAGATAAAACATCTGAAAATTCATAAGGAATTGTAAAAGGTGGATTTGTTAATATTAAATCAAAACTATTATCAGGCAATTTATCAGAACGTAATGTATCTCCTTGATAAATATTATTATAGCCATCTCCGTGCATAATAAGATTGATTTTTGCTAAAACGTGTAAATCTTCATCTGCCTCGTGACCCCATAAACATTTGTCTATAAGGTTATTAAATTTCTTCTTTGTTTCAACTTCTGAAAATGGACTATCAATAATTTTTTGATTAACGTGGTTAAATGCTTGAATTAAAAATCCACCAGAACCACAAGCAGGGTCAAGGATTTTGTCACCTATATTTGGATCTGAAAACTTAACAATAAAATCAACTATTTCACGTGGTGTAAAATATTGGTCAAATTCACCTCTCAATGTTGATTTTAAGAAAATCTCATAAACCGCACCTTTTATATCGTCTCCTGTACCTAAAAATGACCACGGTTCTAATAATTTAATTATTTTAACTATACTTTCATTATCAGTAATTTTAAACTGTTCCTCGGTTGATTTATATATTGCAGGATAACTACTTTTAGCATCATTAAATAATTTATTGAAAACTTCTAATTCTGATACTTTCTCCGCTCTTGCCCACTTGCTAATATGTTCAAATAGAAACCTATTTGTTTCTCCATTTTTTGACCTTCTTTCCTCATTCATTTTGACTAATATTATTTTAGTCATTTCTTTAAATGATTGGTCGGAACGAATTAATGACCTTTTTTCAATAATGTTTTTACAATCATTGATTATTCTGAAAAAATCATCTTGACTGTATAAGGTTAAAAGAACACTTTTAATCTCCCTAATTTCAATTTCAGTAAGTTCCCTTTTTCTTGTTTTATCAACATCTCTTTTTAATTGTTCTTTTGAAGGTATTTCATTACTTCTTTGTCCTGTATAAATATTTGTAACAACACAGTCTAAACCATTAGTTGTAATTCCATACACTGCTGGCGGTGTTGAAATTAGTTTTGCATAACTTGAAGATTGTAAAATTTCTTTTTCCGCTATTGATATTTTTGGACTTTTAACATCAATAACTATTTGAACATTATTATCAATAAAAATTTCAATATCAGAACGGACTTTTGCTTTCCGTGTTCCTATTTGTACGTCAATAGTATTTTCAAATCGCATTTGGTTTGTTTCATAACCTAATGATTTTAAAAAAGGAATAACAATATTGATTTTTACATCTTCCTCTGATTTTATATTTTTATTGAAATTTTCAATATTTTCAATAGTCCATTCTTTTATATTCATATTTGATATTTCCTTTAATTATTATGTTCACTGTTCTTTTCTTCTAATGCCCTACAACATATATATTAATAAGTCTACTTTTCCTATTGGTATTTTAGACTTTATTTGTATATTTACCAATGTCTTACATCACATCGGCTGAAGACCAATGTGTTTTACGACATAATTATATATAAATTTATTATGAAACCTATACTAATTATTGATGAATATGGTACTAAACGATGGAAACTACATGGTAAGCTACATAGAGAAGACGGTCCTGCATTAGAATCAAATAATAATGTAAAGGCTTGGTATAAAAATGGTTATTACCACAGAGAGGATGGGCCAGCAGTTGAATATAGTAATGGTGCTAGATTATGGTGCTTAGAAGGAGTTAAGTATACAGAAAGAAATTATAGACTTAAGATGAGGTCTATAAAGTTAAAAAAATTACTATGAAGTCTATAACACTCAAATACATTCATTGTTATATTTACAAAATATTCAATAGGGTCTCTAAATTAACGATTGACGAAAGGGGTACTAAGTGGTGGCAACCCCCCAATTGTTATTTAGATAGAGAAGATGGTCCAACAATTGAATATAACAATGGTGATAAATCTTGGTTTTTAAATGATGTAGAATATACTGAACAAGAATATAAATATGAGATGAGATCTAGGAATTTAAAAAAATTATTATGAAATCTATATTAAGTATTAATGAATATAGTGTTAGTCAGTGGAAGTTACCCAATGGTCAATTACACAGAGAAGATGGTCCTGCTTTTATGAATCATGCTAATACTAAAGCTTGGTACATAAATGGTCAATTACACAGAGAAGATGGTCCAGCAATCGAATATCTTGATGGTAACAAATATTGGTTTTTAAATGATGTAGAATATAATGAGAAAGAATATAAGTATGAGATAAGGTCTAGAAAATTAAAACAATTATTATGAAATCTGAATTAACTATTGACAGAGATGGTAATAAACACTGGAAGCTTCCCAATGGTAAAAGTCATAGAGAAAAAGAACCAGCCTTTGAATTATCTAATGGGACTAGGTGTTGGTATATAAATGGTAAATTACACAGAGAAGATGGTCCAGCAATTGAATATGGGGACGGTGATAAAGAATGGTACTTAAATGGTACTAATTATGCCGAAAAAAAAACACAAGCTTGTAATAAGAGAAAAAAAGCTTAGACCGCTACTAAAATAACACTATTCAGTGAACATTTATTTAATAATTATTGTTATATTTGTGGAGTTAAGAAATTATTAATCTAAAATATATAAGTTATGACCAAAGATGTATATAAACAAAGAATGGCACAAATACATAAAGAAGCAAGTGATAAGAAAGAAAAGCTTATTATGGAATATGCAATGTGTATAAATACACATGCTAAGGGTGATAAAATAACAGACCATATGGGAACTATTATTATTGAGAAAATAAGAGTCAAAGGTGGTAGCTCTGGTTATGAAATAATGCCTTCTTGTGTTTATTATGGCTTAGAGTTAAAGAAGAATGGTGAACCTAGGAAAGATAAAAGTAGAAGAGATATATATATATATATATATCTAATGTTTTAAAAAATAACTAAATAATATGGTATATATGGTTGTATAATCTATGGATTCTAATTTAAATTCAATAGTAAAAATATAAGTGAAAAAAATTATGAATAAAAGACAAATTGAAAATAAGATAGAACAACATCGATTAATGGCAAATAAGATGCTTGCTAAATATGGTGGTATTACTGGTGATTTGAAATGTCTTGAACACATGAAAATAGCTGATGATTTAGAGGAAAAATTAAAGAGTTTATAGTCAATATATGAAAAAATGTATTTAAAATTAAATAAATAAAAGCAGTAACGATATGAAAGAACATTTGTCAATAATAAGCGATGACCTCAACCATGGTATCATAACAGAAAAAGAAGCACGAACCAAATTATTAAAGCTATTTGGTATTAGTGGTGAGGCATCCCAATTAGAAGAAGATGTTTTTAAGCTAGTGAATAGCTACTGTGATAATGGACTTAAAAAGTTTGAACTAGTCAAAAAAATGGAATGGATAACAAGTAATTGTAAAATTAGTTAATATAATAAACAAATAAAAACCTTATAAACATGGATTACAACGACAGAGTACTAATTAGCCTAAGAAGACAATATAGTGAAAATGAGACGGTAGCTGCACTATCCAAAAAAATAACAGACCTTGAAGTAGAAAATGGTAAGTTGATTTCAGAAATTCAACACTTAGAGTATCAAAATAAAGGTGTGTGTGAAAATACCAAACTATCCAAGAGGGATAAGCTAGAAAAGAAAAAAGAAGAAGCCATCCCCTCATTGAAGAATACCCAAAAGCTAAGAAAAGAAAATAAAAGCCTAAAACAACAAAGAAGCGATCTTATGTACCAGGTATTAATGCTAAAACAAAAATATGAAACACTATAAATATGAAATCTGAATTAACTATTGATGAAGATGGTACTAAAGAATGGAAACTTCCTAATAGTGACTATCATAGAGAAGATGGTCCAGCTATTGAATACTTTGATGGTGATAAATTTTGGTATATAAACGGATTAAGACATAGAGAAGATGGTCCAGCCATTGAATATATTAGTGGTAATAAAAGATGGTATATAAATGGTGTATTACATAGAGAAGATGGACCAGCAATTGAGTATAATGACGGTAGTAAGTATTGGTACTTAAAAGGCATTTTATATTCCGAGGAATTATTTATAAGTGAGATAAGGTCTATAAAGCTTAAACAATTACTACGAAGTCTAAACTAATTATTGACAGTCTTGGCACTAAACACTGGAAACTTTCTAATGGCAAAGCTCATAGAAGAAATGGTCCAGCAATTGAGACTGCTAATGGTGGTAAGGCTTGGTATTTAAACGATGTAGAATATACTGAAAAAGAATATAGACATAAGACAAGGTCTGTTAAATTGAAGAAATTACTATGAAATCCAAAATAATTATAAGTAGAAGAGGAACTAAATATTATAAATTACCTAATGGTGATTTCCACAGGGAAGATTGTCCAGCAGTAGAATTTATTGATGGTTCTAAACATTGGTATATAAATGGCAAACAATATACTGGACAAGATTATAAACATAAGACAAGGTCTATTAAATTAAAACTATTGCTATTAGATTTAATTTAACTATGAATAAGGATGGTGATATGTTTTATAGACTTCCTAATGGATTAAGACATAGAGAAGATGGTCCAGCAGTTGAATTAATTGGTGGGTACAAAGCTTGGTATATAAATGGATTAAGACATAGAGAAGATGGTCCAGCAGTTGAATGGGAGGATGGTGATAAAGTCTGGTATCTAGACGATATTCATTATACTGAAATAAATTATAAGCATGAGATGAGGTCTAGAAAGTTAAAACAATTGTTTAATTAAATTCATCAATATTTTATTTATTATCTTTACAAAAAATATACTATGAAATCTAAATTAATTATACATAATAATGGTACTAAAATATGGAAACTTCCTAATGATAAATGGCATAGAGAAGATGGTCCAGCATTCGAATTAATTGACGGGTACAAAGCTTGGTATATAGATGGTAAATTACACAGAGAAGATGGTCCATCAATTGAATATAGTGGTGGTTCTAAATCTTGGTATCTAAATGGTATTTTTCATACCAAGAATGAATACAAATTTGAAATGAGGTCTAAGAAATTGAAACAATTACTGAAATAAGGTCTATTAAAATAAAAAGTATGAAAAGTAAATTAACTATGAATAAGGATGGTGATATGTTTCATAGACTTCCTAATGGTGATTACCATAGAGAAAATAGACCTGCGATTGAGCGTTCTAATGGTTATAAAGCTTGGTATATAAATGGTAAACGACATCGTGAAGATGGTCCTGCAATTGACTATGTAAATATGTATGAAGAATGGTATCTAGACAATATTCAATATACTGAACAAGAATATAAATATGAGATGAGGTCTAGAAAATTAAAACAATTACTATGAAAAGTAAATTAACCATTGATAAATATGGCACTAAAGTATGGAACCTTCCTAATGGTGATTACCATAGAGAAAATGGACCTGCTATTGAATATGTGGGTGGTTCTAAACATTGGTATATAAATGGGGAAAGACATAGAGAAGATGGTCCAGCAATTGAAACTTCAAAAGGTATAAAGGGTTGGTATATAAATGGTAAACAATATACTGAAAAAGAATATAAATATAAAACAAGGTCTATAAAGCTAAAGAAATTAATATGAAGTCTACACTAGTTGAGAATAAATATGATACTAAAACTTGGAGACTTCCCAATGGTGATTATCATAGGGAAGATGACCCAGCTATTGAATTTAAGAGTGGTACTAGGTCATGGTGGATAAATAATAAAAAACATAGGGAAGATGGACCAGCAATTGAATATGCTAGTGGTTATAAAGAATGGTATCTAAATGGTAATATATATACTGAGAGTGGACATAAGTATAAGATAAGGTCTATTAAATTAAAAAAACTATTACAATAAAACCTAAAATTATCAATACTTTTATTATCTTTGCCAAAATTATATTATGGAATCTAAATTAACCATAAATGAATACGGTACTAAACGTTGGATTCTCCCCAATGGCAAATACCATAGAGAAGATGGTCCAGCTATTGAATGGATTGATGGTGATAAAGAATGGTATCTAAATGGTGATTTACATAGGGAAGATGGTCCAGCCCTTGAATGGGCTAATGGTAGTGGTTATAAAGAATGGTATCTAAATGGTAATATATATACTAAGAATGGATATAAAGTTGAAATGAGGAGTAGAAAACTAAAGAAATTACTATGAAATCTATATTAACTATTGATGAATATGGCACTAAAATATGGAAACTTCCTAATGGTCATTGTCATAGAGAAGATGGTCCAGCTATTGAATATAGTCATGGTACTAAATCTTGGTATATAAATGGTGAATTACATAGAGAAGATGGACCAGCCTTTGAAAGAAATGATGGGTATAAATATTGGTATCTGAAAGGCATAAGTTATAGTGAGAAAGAATATAAACAAGAAATTAGGTCTAGAAAATTAAAACAATTATATAATATCCAATATTCCGAGAAGGAATATAAATCTAAGATGAGGTCTATAAAGTTAAAAAAATTAATATAACATTAGAGACACTTTATATATAGATTAAATTATTATATAAAAATGAGTGAACATATTAACACTTTTAAAAAATTCATATTAAATGAGAATAAATATGATATAGATACAATTTTAGATAAGATAAATTCCTCTGGTATGAGCAGCTTGAGTTTCTACGAAAAACAAGTTCTAGAAAATCCTGATATACAGAAAAAGTTGTTATACCAGTATCAAATGGAATTAAACGATGCAATAGAGTTACTTAATAATTTTGGTATTAAGGACACTAGTGATATTTATATACAAGAGACATTCTATATTGACGGTGAAATAATGATTGGTGATTACAACGAAGATAAATTTGACGATATTATAAATAAAGTTGGTAAGGATAATTTCATTTACCTCAATAAATTCAATGGTTCTTTTGAAAAAGAAACTGATAAAGCCAAATTAAAACTTGGGTGGGTTGGTAAGATAAATTATTCCAATGATGTAATTAGCAAGATAAAGGCTTATCCAGTGGCTATCAACTTTCATAAAGAGAGAATAGAATTTGTTTTTTATAATATAGAAAATGATGAAATAATAGAGTTATCGAAACTTGAAAAAGAATTTGGATTCTCATCTAAAAAAGATATTAATAATTATATAAAAATAATTGAAAGATTATTGAAAAATAAAGAAGTGATTCAAACTATTAAAGAACAAACCTCTAAACTATTATAAATAAGTTAGATACTAAATCAGATTTATTATCTTTGCCAAAAATATGTATATGAAGTCTGAATTAACTATTGATAAAAATGGTACTAAATGGTGGAAACTACCTAATGGTGATTTTCATAAGGAAGATAAGCCCGCAATTGAAACTGTTAGTGGGAATAAGACTTGGTGTGTGAATGGGTTAAGACATAGAGAAGATGGCCCAGTAGTTGAATTTATGGGTGGTCATAAAAGTTGGTATTTAAATAATATCCAATATTCCGAGAAAGAATATAAATCTAAGATGAGGTCTATAATATTAAGAAAATTATTTAAATAAAGCCTAAAAACACTATACTAAATTAAATTTATTATCTTTATCAAAAATATGTATATGAAGTCTAAACTAACTATTGATAAATATGGTAATAAATTCTGGAGTCTTTCCAATAGTTATTATCATAGGGAAGATGATCCAGCTATTGAATTTGGCAATGGTGATAAATATTGGTACTTAAACGGTGATAAATATACTGAACAAGAACATAAATATAAAATGAGGTTCAAGAAATTAAAACTATTATTATGGAGTCTGAACTAACTATTGATGGGGATGGTACTAAATGGTGGAATCTTCCCAATGGTAATTTACATAGGGAAGGTAGACCAGCGGTTGAATTTGGCAATGGTAGTAAATATTGGTATATAAATAATAAAAGACATAGAGAAGATGGTCCAGCAATTGAATATGGTAGTGGTGATAAAGAATGGTGGGTAAATGGTATAGAATATAGTGAACAAGAATATAAAGCTGAGATGAGGTCTATAAAATTAAAACTATTACTGAAATAAGCTTAACAATGGAATCTAAATTAACTATTGATGGAGATGGTACTAAGCGTTGGTTGCTTCCTAATGGCCTGGGTCATAGGGGAGATGGTCCAGCTATTGAATACACTAACGGTGATGAGATTTGGCTTATAAATGGGAAAAAACATAGAGAAGATGGTCCAGCTATTGAGCTTATTGATGGTAGGAAATATTGGTATATAAACAATGTAGAGTATACTAAAATGGAATTTAAGCTTAAGGCAAGGATTATAAAGTTAAAAAAATTATTGAAATAACCTCAACAACGTATTTATTATCTTTATTAAAAACATGTATATGCAATCTAAATTAACTATTGATGAATACGGTACTAAACGTTGGAGACTTCCTAATTATAAATACCATAGAGAAGATGGTCCAGCTATTGAATATATGAATGGTGATAAAAGTTTTTACCTAAATGGTATATCTTATACTAAGGAACAATATAAGCTTAATACAAGAGCTATAAAGTTAAAACAATTATTGAAATAAATCTAACAATGTACTGTCTTTACTAAAATTATATTATGAAATCTACATTAAGTATTAATAGGGATGGTACTAAATACTGGAAGACATTAAATGGAAGTTTGCATATGGAAGATGGTCCAGCTATTGAATGGAGTAATGGTGATAAAGCTTGGTATATAAATGATAAACTACATAGGGAAAATGGCCCAGCTATTGAGATTATTGATGGTAGGAAATATTGGTATCTAAGTGGAATAGAGTATACTAAAAAGGAATATAAATATGAGATGAGGTCTAGAAAACTAAAACTATTACTATAAGGTTTAATATAATCAGTTATGCAATCTAAATTAACTATTGATAAACACGGTACTAAAGAATGGAAACTTCCTAATGGTAAATGGCATAGAGAAGATGGGCCAGCTATTGAATATGAATGGTGATAAAAGATGGTGGATAGATGGTATATCTTATACTAAACAAGAATACAAATATGAGATAAGGTCTAGAAAATTAAAACAACTGTTATAATAATATCACTAAAATAATTTAGTTTTAATAAAATTATTCATAGAAATATTCCTCATAACCATCAATTGGCACATTCATTTTAGATGCTAATTCTAATGCTTCTTGCTCATATTTGTGAAAATCTAAATGTTTATTTCCTAACTTACTCAGCTCTTCTTTATACTTCTTTACCCTGTCTAAATAATTTGAATCACTTGTTTTAGTTGATGGTATTATAATATCATTAACTTCTTTCCAAAAATCTTCTAAATTATCTCCCCTAGACCATTCCCTAAGATGCTTTGGTGAATAAAAGAACTCACCACTTCCTTGTGTTGCGTATATTAAATCCCCATAGGTTACATTTTTGTTATAAATTTTATTACCTTGACCAGCGTATAAACCATGAGATGCATCTTCATAATTTATATAAACATAATCCCCCCATTTTATAGGAGAATCCCCTGTTCTGTAGATGGTTACTTCATCATTCATATCATATCCCTCAAAATCACTCACCTCATCTAGTTCATATCCCCTTTTTAATCTAAGAAACCTCTCACCTAAGAATGAATTTTTTCTATCATGACCTATTTCATTGTGATTTAAACTATTTGAAAACCCACTACTAGAATCAAATCTTAGGGCTATGCTTTTAAGTAAGTCAAACTCTTTGGGAATTTTACTATATTGTTCAAATAATTTTAAATGTTTCATATGGTATATATTAAGTGTGGTTATAACATATATTCTTAAAATTAAATCATTATTAGTATATCTGTATAAATATTATGAAATCTAAACTAACTATTGATAAGCCTAAAATTAAATGAGTTAGTGTAAGCTATTGAATGAATTTTGAGTAAATGTTATATATTCTCTTTTTAATCTTTTTAATGTTCTTATCGTTTAAATTATTCACAAAATCACTATCAATAACATCAGTAATCATCCAGTTATAGAAACTATCAAATGTTTTATACCTTTGTTTAAAATCCTTCAATACCGATTCATTATCAAGTAAGTTCACAACATATGTTGCATATTCTTGATAATAAGCATTTACTTCCATTGGTGTATTATAATACTGTTCTACTGTTGTCTTATCTGTTAGCTTTTTCACATAGCCATTACTCCTATTATAATCTAGATAATGAATAAACTCATGTATGAAAACATGCTTTAATAAACCTTTTGTTGGTATTCTATCTTGAGATAAGTTATTTATGACAATAACCCTATATTTCTTATAAATACCAAATCCACCATCTCCATTAAATTTACCACCTCCAAACTTAGGCTTTTTAAGAGCAGAAGTGAATATAATGAGTAAGTCAGAAAAATTAGAACTTATCTCTGATCCCTTAAATAATATATGACCACCACTTTGATTACTAAAGTTATTACTCTTTAATTCAATAAACATTTTATCAAAAAATACCTCCGCAATATCATAGTAATACTTATCATTAGAAACAGAAGCTTCCGTTATATATCCACTAAAAGTGGTCTTGATGTTTTTGTTTATTGACATTTACATATATATAAAAAATATATTATAGCTTATTTAAATATTAATTGTTTCAATCTTTTATACCTTCCCTACTTTTTATTTGTATATTTACCTACATCTTACATTATACAACCTGAGCAGTAATGTGTTTTATGACATAATCATATAAAAAGTTTAAAATTACTATAACCAATATTTTTATTACTATCTTTGCCAAAATTATATAAATGGAATCCAAACTAACTATTAATGAACATGGTACTAAAGAATGGAAACTTCCTAATGGTAAATGGCATAGAGAAGATGGTCCAGCTATTGAATGGGGCGATGGCAGTAAAGAATGGTACTTAAACGGATTCTGTCATAGAGAAGATGGTCCAGCTATTGAATATAGTGATGGTGATAAAAGTTGGTACATAAATGGTATATCTTATAATGAACAAGAATACAAATATGAGATAAGGTCTAGAAAATTAAAACAACTACTATGAAAAGTAAATTAAGTATTGACACAAGGGGTAGTAAACGTTGGAAACTTCCCAATGGTAATTTACATAGAGAAGATGGTCCAGCTATTGAATATGGTAGTGGTGATAAAGAATGGTGGGTAAATGGTAAATTACACAGAGAAAATGGACCAGCAATTGAAGATGATGATGGGAGTAAATACTGGTACATAAATGGTAAAAGACATAGAGAAGATGGTCCAGCGATAGAATTTAATGATGGTTTCAAGGCTTGGTATTTAAATGGTATTAACTATACTGAACAAGAATATACGTATGAGATAAGGTCTATAAAATTAAAACAATTACTATGAAGTCTGAACTAACTATTGACCAGTATGGCACTAAAGTATGGAAGCTTCCTAATGGCATATGGCATAGAGAAGATGGTCCAGCAGTTGTGTATCCTAATGGTTTTAAGTGTTGGTATATAAACGGATTAAGACATAGAGGAGATGGTCCAGCAATTGAATATGGCAACGGTACTAAGAAATGGTATCTAAGTGGAATAGAGTATACTGAACAAGAATATAAATATAAGACAAGGTCTAGAAAATTAAAATTATTATTTCATACTCTATAATAATAGTTTTTATTTACTATCTTTACCAAAAATATTACTATGGAATCTAAATTAACTGTTTATGATAATGGTACTAAAAAGTGGAATCTTCCTAATGGTAAATTACATAGAGAAGATGGACCAGCATTTGAACATGTTCATGGGACTAAAGTATGGTATACAAATGGTAAAAGACATAGAGAAAATGGTCCAGCAATTGAATATGGCAACGGTATTAAGAGATGGTATATAAATGGTGTAAGTTATACTGAACAAGAATATAAATATAAGATGAGGTCTAGAAAATTAAATAAACTATTATTGGAATAACCTCAACAATAAAAAATATGAAAAGTATTGATAAAAAAGGTAATATAGTATACAGAAATAGTGATGGGTTATTACATAGAAAAAATGGACCAGCAGTTGAATGTACTGATGGATGTGAATATTGGTATATAAATGGGGTTCAACATAGAGAAAATGGCCCAGTAGTTAAATTGGGTAATCATATTAGGATTTGGTTTTTAAATGGTGTCAAATATGATGATTATGATGAATACCGAAGAGAAATTCAAGATAATTTTCCTAAGAAAAAAAAGACTGTTAAAATAAATAAAAGTGGTATTAAAATTAAAACAAGTAAAAATGGTACTAGAGAATGTTTTTTAAATGGTGAATTACATAGGGAAAATAGTCCAGCAGTTGAAAATATAGATGGTGGCAAACAATGGTATCTAAATGGTATACCAATCTATAGTGAACAAGAATATAAAAGTGAATTGCGTAATGTGAAAATAAATAAATTATTAAAATGAAATCTAAACTAACTGTTTATAAAAATGGTGCTAAATATTGGAAACTTCCTAATGGTGTTTACCATAGAGAAGATGGTCCAGCCATAGAGAATAGTGATGGTTATAAATGTTGGTATCTAAACGGTGTTAATTACACCGAACAAGAATATAAATATAAGACAAGGTCTAAGAAATTAAAACAATTATTACAATAAAGTTTAATGTAATTAGTGATTATTTCATTCAAAAATTAGTTTTATTAAAGTCTAAATACAACTTAAAATATATGGATTTAACTAATCATAAAAATTATGGTTTAGCAAATGGTGAAATTAAATTGATAGATTTTGGCTTAACAACACTATATGACAAATCTAAATATGAAAAACTAATGTAACACTTACACATAACGGAATGAATAAGAATAGTAGCGATTAAAAAAAAACAGAAATTATGAAAATTAGAAATTACTTATATTGGGCGAAAAACTTAGTTAATATGCTATGGTGGAAGCTATTATTTTTATTTGGTGTTAGGCGTAGTGCGTTGCCTATACCTGAAGGAATGTACTGTTATAGCCCTGATATAGAAAAGAACAAAGCAAAGAAAGACTTTAGTACATATTATATAAACCCTTGCAAATATTACAAAACTTTAGGGCGTAGATATAATGGATGTAGTTACTTAGGAATAATTACTGATGATATGACCTTTGATGACCAATGTAAAATGTGTGGCGAGAATTATGGTGATGAAGACGAATAGCATTACGCCACAACGTGCCACGTATAAGAATTGAAGCGGATAAATGAGTTGTAAAGTAATACTTGATAACTGAAATAAATAAATAATAACTTAACACCGATAAAGCAATGAACCGCTTTTGTTTTTATACGGTGTTAGCAAATGTAATTTACGGGATGAATTTACCTTATGTTCTAGCTCACTTTATAGGCGACTTTCTGCTACAAAATGATTGGCAAGCAGTTGGAAAGAAGAAAAGTAATTTAATATGCACGATGCACGTTTTGCTTTATATGACACCATTTTTACTAACTGAATTAAGTTGGTTACAATTAGGATTAATAGCTATACAACATTGGTTGCAAGACCGAAGTTCATTTGTAGGATGGTGGTGTAAAACTATAGGTTCGTTTCAAACCGAATTAAAGCAAAATACATTACCATGGGGTCATTTTATAGTAGACCAAGTAATGCACTTTATTTGGATGTGGTTAGTAGTAAATTATTGTTGCTAACACCAGTGTAAAAAACGTTTTAATGTGTTTTTACATACTGTTAGCAAAATTAATAAACGAAAAATAACGATAGCTATGAACCAGGTAGAAGGAAAACAATTAAGAATGGAGATACAACATATCTTCGATAGTGGGGCCAATGAAATTAGGATTTTTGAAATGATAAAAAGTTTTTATAAAAATGAAAGTAACATTTAGAACATATTGTGGATTAGCAGGAGATTTACAGGAATTAATAATAGCAAAGAGCGACACAGGTATTGAAGAAAGTGAATTAATCTATAGGGTAGGTTGGTTTAGATACTACAGAATGAAAAGAGCAAAGAAGCGATTGATTAAAAAGCTTGAACTACTAACTGGACAAAAACATGTAGAGTAGTATAAAATTACTAAAAAATTTTTTTTCATAATCGAGAAACACAAATCAATATAAAATGGAAACCAATAAATACCCCTTTAATAAAAGTAAAATAATACAAGGTGATTGTCTTGAAAAGATGAAATTAATACCTGATGGTAGCATTGATATGATACTTGCGGATTTACCTTATGGTACGACTGCTTGTTCTTGGGATGTTATAATACCGTTTGAGCCACTTTGGCAACAATATAAACGAATTATAAAAGACAAGGGCGTAATAGTGTTATTCGGAAGTGAACCATTCTCAACATTATTAAGAATAAGTAATTTTAATTCGTATAAATATGATTGGATTTGGGAGAAAAACAATGCTGGTAATTTCCAATTAGTGAACTACCAACCTTTAAAGATGCACGAAATAATATCTGTATTTTACAATGAAACACCTAATATGCAATTCGCTAAAATAATGAAAAAGAATATAAAGCGAATGGGATTAAAACAAATTGAAATATCAAAACTACAATTGTCGAAAACTGGTGGCGTTACAGGTTGGGTTACTAATAAATTAAATGGTTCACAACTGCCAACAAAAGAACAATGGAGTAAAATATGTAATTTATTTGGTATCAAAAATAAATACAATAAGATATTACAAACAGTTAATAATGTTACTTATAATACTGAACTTGATGACGTGGAATTGATATTATCCAATAAAGGAAAAGCAGGAAATTTGGGACATTTGTCGAGCGAAAGTAAACGAGAAACATATTTACAAAACAAAACAGGTTATCCTAAATCTATTTTAAAATACAATAGAGAGAACGGATTACACCCAACGCAAAAACCTATACCATTAATTGAATTTTTAATAAAAACCTACACAAACGAAGGAGATATTGTACTTGATAATGTTGCAGGAAGTGGAACAACAGGAGCTGCTTGTATTAATTTAAAAAGAGATTTTATATTAATTGAAAAAGAACTAAAATATTATGAGGTTATAAAAAAGAGAATAATAAATCTTTTCACAAACTACGGCATAAACTCAGAAGAATTGCTAAAAAAAATTTTTTGATAATCGAGAAACAGGAACGGGGGACCATAGCAAAAGCCCCCCAAACTTTTTTCAATTTTTCCCCCACCCCCCGTAAAAAGATCCAGCCGACCAAACAAAAAGTCATAAAGTTTAGTTAAAATTTCCAAAGGGTCACCCCACCCCCTATAAAATCTTAACACTGTCTTAACAGTTGTTAGGGTTTAATATGTGATCTGTTGTTGTATCTTTGTATCAGAAAGGGGCTTACACTGAGTCCCTATAATTTAACAAAAATTAAACACTATGAAATTACTAAAAATGACTACCGAAGATTTTTAAACAAGCTAAAGTCATTAACTTTTGAAAACCACGAAGGTAGTGATAAGCTAATTACGGATTTAAAAACGGGTCTAACACTTTCTTATTATACCACAAAAAATGATGGTAAACCTCAAATAGTGATGTATATAAGCGACACAAAGACAAATGCACATTTGCAATCGTGGGGAAGATTTTTGAAAATTATGGAATTGACCTACAACCTTTATTAGATGAACGAATATAGTGATTGTACATAACACCGTATATAATTCAGTTGTGAAAAACAACCGAAATCATATACGGTGTTATGTACTGGTGCGGTGATTTACCACAAAAATTGATTAAATGAACGAAACTAATAATTTTTAAAAATGAGCGATAGTAAATATACTTTTGAAAAAAGTAAAATAATACAAGGTGATTGCCTTGAAAAGATGAAACTAATACCTGATGGTAGTATTGATACGATATTAACGGATTTACCATACTATCAGGTAGTAGATAATGATTGGGATAATGATTGGAAAAGTGAAAATCATTATCTGAAATGGGTCGAGGACTGTATCATAGAAATAAAACGATTAGTTAAGCCGAATGGTTCTATTTTTTTATTCACATCAAGACAACTTAATAAAAATGTTGGTGTAATTATGGATAAATACTTTATAGAACAACGAGTTATCATTTGGAAGCGAAAGAGGAATATGTCAAATACCCGTGGTCATGCTATGAATAGTGGATATGAACCAATATTATATTATAGTAATTCAATCAAACCTACCTTTAATAACATTAAAGTACCACCAGAAAAACACCTACAAAAACGGAAGGAGTATACAGTCGGACATTTAAAGGATGGTGTAAGTATATCTGATGTTTGGGATATAAGTGCTATACCACATAACTCAAAGGAAAAATTGAATCACCCCACACAAAAACCCATTGCTTTGATGGAACGTATTCTTACAATGAGTACCAATATTGGTGATATTGTGTTAGATTTTACAGCGGGAAGTGGGACAACTGGAGAGGCTTGTGTAAATCTAAACAGAGATTTTATTTTAATTGAGAAGGAATTAAAATACTATGAAGTAATAAAGGAAAGGATAGGAAAGATTTTTGAAGATTATGGAATTGACCTACAACCTTTATTAGATGAACGAATATAGTGATTGTACATAACGTTTAGTGTATGAGAAGGTTTGCACGTAGAAACTTTTCAAATTACCTCAAATGTTGATAGCAAACTTTCTTATACACCTTGTTATGCTCTCGTGCCGATTTATTAGCCGATAATATTGATTTGAAAAACGAAAGAAAATTAAAAAGAATTATTAGGGTGAATTTTATTGTTGTAATCTATTTATATATAAAGATAAAATTATGAGCGAAGATATTAGAAAAATGATTGATAAGGTTAAGAATTTTAAGCGGTTTATCAATGAAGGAACTGTAAATAATAATCCATATATTTATAATAACCCTGAACTTGTTGACGCAATTGAAAAATCAATAGAGGAAGATGGTTCTTCATTTATTTGTACTTATGTGGCATCCGCTGTAAAATTATTAGAAGGTAATAACGTTAAGATTTATGGGTTTAGTTCAAATGAAAATCCAGAATCAGAATATTTTTTTGATGATGGTAGTGATGATGGACACCATTTTGTAGTAATGGATAATCGTTATATTATAGACCCTTGGATTTATAATAACTTTGAGGATTATAATATAAATAAGAATTTCAATAGGAGCGTTTTTGATTTACAAAATAAAAACGATGAAAAAATTATTAAATATTTGTATGGTGATAGAAATAAATGGACTGATATTACAAATAAAGTAGAAGATTTCAAAGATACTTTTCCAAATACATATAAAGAACTATTAGAATATTATAAAACTATTCAATAAAGTGCGTTTGGAAAATTCTTTTTGTTTTTCATCACGAAACTCAAATTAAAACACAGAGCTAAGGCGTGGAGTATAACAATGGTATATAAACAATATATATTATACTGAACTAGTTCATAGATATAAGACAAGGTCTATTACTACATTAAAGACATTCTAATACATTATAAATAAAATATTACATACTCATACTAAAAAGATGTTATAACGCATTAAAACGTCTTATAGGATAACATCCGATGATGTGTTGATGTATTTTAATAGATAAGATCCTTGATAAAAAAGTTAATGAAAATAAAGTCTAAAATCACTTATAATAGTTTGAAATATTATCTTTTATATAATTTTTAAGTTTATTTAATTCGTCTATATTAAATTTTGATATAAAACCCTCTTGAACATATTCATAAAATATTTTTTCAGTAACAATCCTATGCTCAGGTTCATTTACATACTCAGAATGTTCATTTTCTATATCATCTAATGTTATCAATCCACTTGCATCAAAATAGTTTCCATTCTTATCTTTACCATAAGCATGAACCAAAGCATTGCCATATTCAAATCCATTATCTATTTCAAATTCCACATTATTATCAATGAAAAAATACATATCATAACCTAATGTTTTATGTAGTGCTAATGCAAATAATTCACATTGACCATGTTCATAATAATCTATATAATTATTTTCATTAATAAATTCTTTAAAGTTTTTAACATAATCAGTAGCTTTTATCATATTAAATTATATATTAAATATTAAAATCACTTATAATAGTTTTAATTTATTATCTTTGGTAAAATATTAGTATGAAGAGTAAATTAACTATTGATAAATATGATACTAAAAGATGGAAACTTAGAAATGGTGAACGCCATAGGGAAGATAACCCAGTAGTTGTGAGGAATGGTTATAAATTTTGGTGGTTAAACAATATATATTATACTGAACAACAATACAAATATGAGACAAGGTCTATTACTACATCAAAGACATTCTAATCCATTATAAATAAAATATTACACACTCACACTAGAAAAATGTTATAACGCATTAAAACGTCTTATAGAATAACATCCGATGATGTATTGGTGTAGTTAACCAGATAATATTTCTGGTATGTAAAGCTAATAAAATATAAAGTCTAGAATCACTTATAATAGTTTTAATTTATTATCTTTGCCAAAATAATCCATATGAAACCTAAAGTTACTGACAGTAGTGGTGATAAATACTGGAGACTTCCTAATGGTGATTTACATAGAGAAGATGGTCCAGCAATTGAATGGGTTAATGGTGAGGTTAAACATTGGTATATAAATGATAGACATAGAGAAGATGGTCCAGCCATTGAAGGGAGTAATAATAATAAATATTGGTATATAAATGGTATAAATTATACTGAACAAGAATATAAAATTGAGACAAGGTCTAGAAAATTAAATTACTTACTGAAATGACCTCAACAATGAAATCTAAACTAACTATTAATCAAGATGGTACTAAAGAATGGAAGCTTCCTAATGGCAAAAGACATAGAGAAGATGGTCCAGCATTTGAATATATTGACGGTACTAAATTATGGTGGATAAATGGGTTAAGACATAGGGAAGATGGTCCAGCTATTGAATGGAGTCATGGTTATAGATCCTGGTATTTAGATGATATTCATTATACTGAAATAGAATATAAGTATGAGATGAGGTCTAGAAAATTAAAACAATTACTATGAAATCTAAGTTAATTATTAATGTATTCGGTACTAAAGAATGGATACTTCCTAATGGCTCAGTGCATAGAGAAGATGGTCCAGCAGTTGAACATACTAATGGAACTAAATATTGGTATATAGATAATGAATTACATAGAGAAGATGGTCCAGCATGTGAATATAGTGGTGGTGGTAAATGGTGGTATCTGAATGGTCAGTTGCATAGAGAAAATGGTCCAGCTATTGAATATAGATATGGTGATAAAGAATGGTATATAAATGGTAAACAATATAGTGAAGAAGAATATAAATATGAGATGAGGTCTAAGAAACTAGAAAAATTACTATGAAATCTGAATTAATTATTGATAAATATGGTGTTAAAAGATGGTATCTAAATAGTGAGTTACATAGGGAAGATGGTCCAGCACTTGAATGGAATAATGGTCGTAAGGAATGGCATATAAATGGTCAATTACACAGAGAAGATGGTCCAGCAATTGAAGGTAATAATAATAAATATTGGTATATAAATGGTAAACAATATACTGAACCAGAACACAAACATGAGATAAGGTCTATTAAATTACTTAAACTACTTAAATAACCTCAACATAATTATATACATGAAATCTAAACGCATTAATGGACATGGCTATGAAGAATGGAAACTTCCCTCTGGTAAACTACATAGAGAAGATGGTCCAGCATATGAAGGTATTGATGGTTTAAAGTCTTGGTGGATAAATGGTAAAAGACATAGAGAAGATGGACCAGCAATTGATAATGGTGATGATTATAAATGGTGGTATCTAAACAATGTAGAATATACTGAACAAGAATATAAACGTAAAACAAGGTCTAGAAAATTAAGTAAACTACTCAAATAATATTTTTTACTATCTTTGCCTAAATTATATACATGAAATCTAAATTAACTATTGATAAATTAGGTAATAAATTTTGGAAACTTCCCTCTGGTAAACGACATCGTGAAGATGGTCCAGCAGTCGAATTTGTTAATGGTTCTAAAGCTTGGTATATAAATGGTAAACGACACAGAGAGGATGGTCCAACATGTGAATATAAAAATGGTGATAAATTTTGGCATCTAAATGGTATTAAATATACTGAACAAGAATATAAAATTGAGACAAGGTCTAGAAAATTAAAACTATTGCTATGAAACCTAAATTAACTATTGATAATGATATTAAATATTGGGAACTTCCCAATGGTAAATTCCATAGAAAAGATGGTCCAGCAATTGAATATAGTAATGGTAATAAATATTGGTATATAAATGGTAAACTACATAGAGAAAATGGACCAACATGTAAATGCAATAACGGTTACAAAGCATGGTATATAAATGATGTGGAATATAAAGTTAAGATGAGGTCTAAAAAATTACTTAAACTATTGAAATAGCATAAACCTTTTAATAACCTCAACAATAATAAATATGGACTCTAAATTAACTATTGATAAATTAGGTAATAAGATTTGGAAACTTCCCTCTGGTAAACGACATCGTGAAGATGGGCCAGCAGTTGAATGGGGTAATGGTGATAAATCTTGGTGGTTAAATGGTAAAAGACATAGAGAAGATGGGCCAGCTATTGAATATAGTAATGGAAATAAAGAATGGTGGTTAAGTGGTCAATTACATAGAGAAGATGGTCCAGTTATTGAATATAGTAATGGGAATAAACAATGGTGGTTAAATGGTCAATTACATAGAGAAAGCGGACCAGCATGTGAATACAATAATGGTGATAAATATTGGTATCTAAATGGTATAAATTATACTGAAAAAAAATATAAACTTGAAATGAGGTCTAAAAAATTAACTAAACTACTCAAATAAAACTCCTTAATATATGGAATCTAAAACTATTGATAAATATGGCTATAAAGAATGGAGACTTCCCAATGGCTTATTGCATAGGGAAGATGAGCCAGCAATCGAACATAGTAATGGTAATAAATATTGGTATATAAATGGCTCATTACATAGGGAAGATGGTCCAGCAGTCGAATATGCTAGTGGTGCTAAACGTTGGTGTCTAAATGGTAAACAATATACTGAGAACGAATATAAATATGAGATGAGGTCTAGAAACTTAAAAAAACTACTATGGAATCTAAATTAACTATTGATGAAGATGGTAATAAACGTTGGGAACTTCCTAATGGTTTTTTACATAGAGAAGATGGACCAGTAGTTGAATCTTTTAAGGGTGATAAATTTTGGTATTTGAATAATAAAAGACATAGAGAAAATGGCCCAGCCATTGAATGGGTTTGTGGCGATAAATGCTGGTATCTAAATGGTATAGAATATACTGAAAAAGAATATAAACTCAAAATAAGGTCTATTAAATTAAAATTATTACTACATTAAAGACGTTTTAATGCATTATAACCAAAATCTTATGTACTTATACCAAAAATATACCATAACTCATTAGAGTGTCTTATGAGATAACATCCGATGTTGTATTGGTTTGTTATCAGATAAGGTTCGTGATGTGTAAAATATTAAATTATATTAGATTAGAAACAGCTACAAACAATTACATTCGAATAATATAAAGTCTAAAATCACTCATAATAGTTTTAATTTATTATCTTTACCAAAATTAATCCATATGAAGTCTAAATTAACTATTGATGAAAGAGGTAATAAAAACTGGAGACTTCCTAATGGTAATTTTCATAAAGAAGATGGTCCAGCAGTTGAATATAGTAATGGTGATAAATCTTGGTATATAAATGGTAAATGGCATAGAGAAGATGGTCCAGCTATTGAATGGGGCGATGGTGATAAATCTTGGTGGATAAATGGCAGACAATATAGTGAACGAGAATATAAAATTAAGATAAGGTCTATGAAATTGAAACTATTATTATGAAATCTAAAGATTGATAAACATGGAATCTAAATTAACTATTGATAAATACGGTACTAAAGAATGGAGACTTCCCTCTGGTGAATTACATAGAGAAAATGGTCCAGCAGTTGAATGGAGTAATGGTGATACATCTTGGTGGATAAACGGTGTGAGTTACACTGAACAAGAATATAAATATGAGACAAGGTTTGTAAAATTAAAACTATTATTATGAAATCTAAAGATTGATAAACATGGAATCTAAATTAACTGTTGATGAATATGGAACTAAAGAATGGAAACTTCCTAATGGTCATTTTCATAGGGAAGATGGACCAGCAATTGAATGGGCTAATGGTAGTGGTAAAGAATGGTATCTAAATGGTGATTTACATAGGGAAGATGGTCCAGCAATTGAATGGGTTAATGGTAGTGGTAAAGAATGGTATCTAAACGGTAGAGAATATACTGAACAAGAATATAAATATGAGATGAGGTCTGTAAAATTAAAACTATTATTACATTAAAGACGTTCTAATACATTATAAATAAAATCTTATATACTTATATTAAAAATATACAATAACTCACTAAAAGGTCTTATAAGATAACACTCGATGATGTATCGGTTTGTTATCAAAAAATCGTGATGTGTAAAGTTATTAAATTAACAATAACGGTATATTATCCGATTAGAAAAAGTTAATCGTTTATATTATCCGATTAGAAAAAGTTAATCG
>Ga0306906_1000068_pt1 | contig 61781 bp, 63 predicted proteins | sample AntRauTorcE11897_FD_190405 | JGI IMG/M metagenome (GOLD analysis project Ga0306906, IMG submission 190405) | Saline lake microbial communities from Rauer Islands, Antarctica - Metagenome Torckler E11 #897 (v2) (version 2) | ecosystem: Environmental > Aquatic > Non-marine Saline and Alkaline >...
TGCGAAGATCGTCATCGGCAGTGATACGTCGACCACGTGTGTTTCATATGCATCACCATCTGTGAAGATCGTCATCGGCAGTGATACGTCGATCTGGTGTGTTCCATACGCATCACCATCTGTGAATAGTGTTGTGGACAATGATGGATTAATAGTATGTGTCCCAAACGTGTCACCGTCAGTGAATAGTGCTGTTGTCAGATTGCGGTTGGCAATAAGTGCATGACTCCCGAAAGAATCTGCATCTTCAAATAAAGTTGGAATAGGAAATTGTTCTGCCAGAAAGAGTGGTTTCTCAGAAACTTGCGGATTATTTATATCTAACGGAGATCTTTTTCTATTGATAATGAAAACATCTTTGTTATTCTGGAATTCTGGCAAATTGATATAAGACTGCTTATACTTAGCATTAATAAGCTTTAAAGGATCTCTTAACGTTCCCTTAATGCCTTCCATGCTTTTACCCGACTCCGTTTCTTTCAGAGTCTTATAAAATTGTAATAGTTTATCTCTATTCATTTATTGGTTGCTGCGGAGCTTTCTTACGTTGTATAATCGTTAATGATCGTGATTCGTTGCAGAACATGTTCCTCTGCACTTTTAATCTGTTTTTCAAGGCTTCCCAAAATTGATCCATGAAATCATTCAAAGTTTCCATCTCAGTCAAGTATACCTTGTCATATAACACATCATAAACGTTATCTGAGGTTAAATCGTAATTTTTCAGATAATCTTCAACAACTGGAGATTGAATATCGACTATTAAACGCCAAGGTATGTTTTGGTCAACTTTGAAGCCAAATCGTTGTGCAGCGTCTTTAAATGCTACAAAATTGGGATCTGACAAATAGTTCCATTTCTTTTCATCGTTGTCTATTGGATCATCTGTTAAGTCCACCACCAAACCGGTTACTCGAATATCTGAAAATTTTGATATCGTGAATGCTGTTTTATTGATTAATGAGAAGTTCTTGTTTTCTTTCAAATAGATAGATAAGTAATCCACCATGTCTTCAACTGTTTTCGGTTTATATTTATTTCCCAAAATGTGCTTCTGAAAAACGCCGTATAGAGTGTTCATATACTTTTGGTACAATAGCTCAACATTCACCCATGCTCTTTTTGGTTCAAATGCCAATATCTTCGAAGTCTGGGTGTTTAAATTACCAGTAGTTAACAGTGAGTTCCAGTATTCCACTAAATCATTGAACATGTCTGCTGCAAAATTGAGCATCAATATCTTCTTTGTATTGTCTTGAGATATCGACTTCATTTTTCGTGGCTTCGGCAACACGACATCCCATTTGTTATCAATACGACCATAATATGGAAAGTCATACCAAGTATCTAGGAGTGTATTGCCATTTATTGGGGAGTCCATTACCTCTTGATACAATTTGCGTTCTTCGAAAAGACGCCTTGAATTTAAACTGTTTTTACCGAAAAACATTATTTAGCTACCCTACCATTGCCATTATAATCTTTTTGAATCACTGTTGTGACATTAGTGCTCTTTGCGAGTCTATCTAAACAAGCACCGCCTCGTGAGCGTTGTGAGCGTTCACCATAATCTGGTGCCAACACAAGAAACTTTGAGAAACTTAAACTTTTCACGTCTTTTGTATCATTCTCTTTTATACCAATTTTCAAACACTCTGATGAACTTTTTTTGCATGCATCATTGGTTATACGTGCACTAACGCGATGAGATTGGCCTGTTCCGGCTGCTTCCCAATATGCGGTAAGTGTTGTTTTATACACACCAGCTTCAATAAAACTCTCAACAGCAATGATGCGGTAATATCCAACTAACCCCATAATTTGCCCAATCGATCGTTCGGAGCGAGCGTTGCCTAACACAATAGTTGAAGGATTAACGTATATTAATTGACCGGGCACATAGATATTGTTTCCTTCCATTTCGATCGAAGCTTGATAGAATTCTCTCAAACGTCCATATTGTGTGTTTCCTTCTGCCACTATCTGAGCTTCTCGCATGTACGGCATATCAGCACGTGAAAAATTGATTGATTTGATTAAACCACGATCACGACCAATGATAAAATGATGAATCCCATCTAACATATCTTGCTCTCGGTTCATTAGGCGCGATTCTTCTAGATTTTCTTGTGTCGATAAGATGAAATATTCCATAATATCATCATCAGTTGGTTTTGTCGGGTTCCTAACGTTCGGTAAATTTTCGATCAATACTCGATTGCATCCGTAAGGTGCAATCGGATCTTGACCTTCAACTTTTTTAGCTGTAAGGTATGTCATTGACGCTTTCACTGTTCGTTGCGGTACCTCAATATAGCATGATTCAGGCGTCAAGGCTGGTACCAAAAGACGCTCTATTACATCTTTTAAGAAGATTCGTCCAGACCAGCTTTCGCCTTTTTTACTGTTGTGAACCATATTGATATACCATTGTTTAAATAAATCTAGTGAAATTGGAATATCAGCCAGATTGATAGAGACTTTTTGTCCACTCGGCGCTACCGAAGGATCATAAATAATAATATCCCCAACCAATGTCTGGAATGAATCACTAGTTAATCGGTTCGTTTCTCCGTGTATTGCTTTAAGTCCTATTTCAAGTATATCACCGAGATAAATAAAAGGTATTTCAAATGTTCCATTCTCTTCTTTATAGTTTTGTGATGTTCCTGCGTCAATTGATTCATCAATTGCGGCTTGATCGATCTCATTATCAGAACCGAGATTAACTGGTCGAGTCACTTGACCAGTATATTCAGTTACCACTACCGTATCTTGTGGTTTTGTACCTTCTCTACTAATTCTTGCCGCAAGACTGCGACGCTCTGCTGCAACCTTGCGATTATAAACATTTATTTCTGCCCCGGGATCTTCTCCAAACCCGAATTCCGCGGTTTTTTGAAGAGTTCTATTAAAAAAGCCGCGTTCCGCAGAAGCTTGAATTTTCTCCATGCTAACAACAATGGAATAAACATTTCCGTCATCCAGCATGTCATTAAGAAAAGAAGACCACATTTTTACTTTTTCAAATTTAGCCTCACTTGCAAGAGTGTCTAACTCTTTCTGTTGAGGTTCCAGATCTTTGTTTACTTGTTCAGCATTGCCTGTGACAGTCTTTCCCTGCTCCTGCTTGAGACAATCCTGCAATTTTGTAACCTTGTTTCTCTGCTGTTGTTCTTCAATTATTTTTCTATCGTAAGCTCGACGGTACGGCTCAAATATATCACTTTCAGCAATGAATGATGCTACATCTATTCGAGCAATAGCTTCGAAAGTGATATTAACCGGACCTTCTTGACTAAAATCGATATTATGATTAGTTAAAGTACATGTAAAGATCCGTTGATCTTCCAACAAAGCCTTGTCTAATTCTTTGAGGTCGGCTCTGTTGTTTCCTGCTGAATCAAGAGTTCTCCAACCAACAACAGCACGCCAAGAAAAACGATTAGGATCGAATTCATTTTTATGACCACAACCGGTCGTATCATCCGCTTTGGCACCCGTCGGAACACCGAATAACTCACCAAAACTTATTTCGGTTTCTGAACCATCTTTTCTAATTCCTTTTCTGGGAGTTAACAAATCTTGTAATGATTCGAAACGAATGACCATCTTGGTTTCGATAATAGTGCTAGCTTCTGCTGGATTTGAACCTCTTAGTTTCCAATCGAAACTTTTAAGATTAACGCCGGAACCACGTGAAACTTTAGTATTTGTAATGTTATCCAAATCTTCGCGAGAAATGGATTCAGCAAAGGGCAATTCAATACTTTCCACTTCTTCGTTATTTTGGTATCTTATTTTAAAAAGACGAAAAGTTGGTTGCAAGTGAGCTAACTGTTCAGGAGTGATATTCCAAAGCGCGGCAACATGTTTTCGCTTATTCATTTTTGTCGTCACCATGGAAGGTTCACCATGAATAGACACAAAATTTGGGTAACTTCTTTGAAAATTGAACCGTACAATCGGATCATAATTTTCCAACAATACACATTGTGATTGAAATTTTAGTTCTTGAAGAGGAGTATCAGCTAATTGTTCTTTTTCTTTCTGCTCTTCTTTCTGCTTTTCGATAATATATTTAGCTTCTTTTTCTCGCCCTCGCCGGGCGAGTTCAGATATAGATGGGGTATGAGACATTTAGATATCCAGTAATTCCATAATCCGGTCTAGTGGCTTAGGAATTTGTATAACTTCCCCAAGCGAGACATTGGATTCTGTTGGTGTTTGATTAAACCACGCAATAACCCACCACAACGTTGAATCGCCGTAATGTTCATGTGCTAACTTGTAAAAACGATCGCCAACTCTCCACGTGTGTCCAATCATGTTAAGTGATGAAATTTGCTTGGCTGTCGGATGAGTCAACTTAGCAATCGCATATTGGTCAATTTTCTTCAAACCTCTTTTTTCTAGAGATCTCTTATATTTATCTGTTAAGTTAGTGAACACTATTCTGTTATCGTATCTTGACATTTACATGACCTCAATAAAATTCTAGTATAACACCATTATCATCAAGTCCTAATGCTGGTGAGCCATCTTCATTGTTCAATATTTGTGAGACTTTCGCTTCGCGTTGTTGTCTTGTCTTGCCTGATTTATTTGTTGTCACACTTAAACCAGTTCGGCCATTATTTGACACGGCTGCTGCGGAATCATCTGCAATATCCTCTCCATATGGAAATGAACCTTTTCTTGCGGCGCGGCCTTTGAAACCGAGTTCATGGGTATGAAGGGCTGTATATGTTAAATTAACCTGCAATTCACGTGCATATATGCTGCCATCGTCAAAATGGAATACTCCAGCTTTCAATTCCGGTGTAAATTTGAATCCTTCCATCTTACCAACAAGACCGGAATCTTTTGCTGTAGCTATAGGTGAATTCCCAGCGTTGACATCTTGAACCCAATTCATAAATTTAAGACGAAAGATAGGACTTGCTTGGATCGCATTAGCGTTATAAACTCCAACATTCGATGCACCTTGCACTGAACTGTCATATGTTGGGTATTGCATCTGTGCAAGAAGACTCATTTTCTTCATGTTTTCTTGAGCCTCCGCCATTGTTGCTGCTAATATTTTCCAACCGATTGTAATTACCCGTTCCGTTCCTTTAAACACTTGGTGCGGATCATTTCTACCAAAAACGCGTTCCGAATTCCATTCGGGATCATACGAATCCGAAAATTCTGTAATATACGCTTTAAACGCCACTTCGGTACGAGTAGGAATGTGATATACCTGAACTTTAAGACCCAGATCGAACATTCGATCTGTTTCATCGTTGCGGTGAATGTTGTGCAATTTGTTGATAAGTTTTCGATTATTCGATGCGATCGAATTCGAATCACTTTCAATATTTTCATTAATATATGTTTTATTCTTAGGCATTCTTACTGATTCCCCGGCTTCCTGATATCTGTATCACTGTTTTGTATTCTACGAACTTCGCGACTCAGTTCTCTTTTTCCGCCGTAAACGTCTTCGACTTTGACAACGACGATAATCTCTTGCGAGCCGCCGGTGCCACCTGCGCTGACGCCAGCAGCGTTTGTCGTTGTCGTTGTGTTACTGACAAATAATCGAGCTATTGATTCCAATGCACCGGGAGCCGCAGCATCGGCCTTTGTTATCGTTTTTCTGATCTCTTCATTTATCTGCTTGAAAAACACAACCTTCTCCGCGTCCAAACCTTGCACTTCTGACATTAATCCGGTCAAAGCCAACAAACCTTCGGAATCTAGGTTATCCATCCCGGCAGAAAGGGCCATTAAGCCGGCTGCAAACGATACCATACCGATTCCAGCAGCAAATGCGATCGGGCTAGCCATTGTGAGCATTAAACCGATTAGAGAGGCTGTCATTGCGCCGATCTGTGCCGGTGATGCTTCCGTTAATGTTGAAATAAGTGGTGTCAAGCCTTCTGCTGCCATTTTGACCCCCGCGCCGAGCATCAACCCTGCCGCTCCTGTTGCCAACATTACACCACCGATTGTTGCTAAAATTGGGATAGCTGGCGCGGCTGAGGCACCTGCTTTACCAGCAGACGCGCCGAACGACATCAGACCTTTTCCTGCTTGCGGTGCTGCTGTTGTTGTTGCAGCAAATGTTGGTATTAAACTTGACATTAAGCTACCAACCATTTTCAGGGGAGCTAAAATTGTCGGAAGTTTTGCGATCATAAAGATCCCTGTTAATGCATGTCCAAGACCAACGGCACCATCAGTAAATTCGCGGATTGATTCATCCATATCGAAGAACCATGCCGACACTGTTTTTAAGTCATCTATAAGTGGCATGAACGACACTGCCCACGCTTGAGCAAGTTTCGTTAAATCGTCACTCAATGTCTGCGACATCTCAGCATTCTTCTGCATTTGTTCTTCAGTCATTCCGAGCGAGTTTGCCAATGTCTTGGACGTATTTCTATCATATTCCGTTACAGACTGATTGAAAATCTTCTGTGCCTGAGCCATGTCTGTGATTCCGGCAGCATTCGCCAAAGCCATTCTTTCATATCGACCCATAGAGTCAAAATTCTTACCAGAAAGTTCCAGACTTTGAATCAACATTCGAATACGCTCTGACTCAGTAGCTTTCAGCATTTCAACAGAATTGAGGTAATCACCACCTAACAATGCATTAAGCTTACCGACACTTGTTGCCGCTCCTTCAAACGTATCATATTGTTTAACAAGACCAAGTAATTCCGATGTTGCGATATTTAATTCTTTGGAAGCTGCTTCCATCTCCATAAACACTTGAATGGTTTTTTCACCATGCTGTGCCAATTGTGGTAATGCGATGTTAATATCTTCAAAAACCTGTTGAACTGGAAGACCTGACCCTGCGAGGCCGACCATTTGAACTTGCAATGCTTTAGTTTGTTTTCCTGTATAGCCGAGAGACTTACTCATTGTTTGATAGTGTTCGGCTGTTGCTTGCGTTGAAACACCCAATTGTTCAAGCATTACATTCTGCACACCCATTGCAATCTTCACCTCGTCAGACTCCGCTGAGAGCATGCTCATGCGATTCTCCAACTGGGCCATAGCTGCGGTCAAGTTGCCGACATCGACGCCATAGCGCGCCGACTGTAGGGCTGCACCGCCAAGTTCCTGAACATACTCACGTTGTGCACCGGTCGAACTGATAAAATCGGCTCTGGCTTGATCTTGCGCTCCGGCGACCATGAGAGTCATCTCTTGCACTTTCATCATCGATGAGCCAAGCAAGTTAGAAACAGTTACTTGTTCGGATAATTGCTCTTTAAACATTGCTGCCCATTGTTCAGCGCCGACAACAGAAGCCATATACAGTTGTGCTCCAACTGTTGTTTGTTTCCATTGATCATTGACACCGGTCAATAACGATATAGAGTTTTCGAGTGAAGTTTGAGCAGATACAGTAGCTTGAAGCTTGTCTTGCATTAACTGAATAGTTTCTTCTAGTTTCTTAGCTTCTTTCTTATATACTTCCAACTGCTTTGATTCAATCTCAAACCCCTTTTCCCTTAGCTTCTGCGCCTGTCCCTTGAGAGTGATTATTTCTTCCCAATTATTTTTCTTATCTTTTTGTAGTTCCACTATCTCTTTATCAATAGCGATAATAGTATTGTGTCTGTCTAAACGCTTCTCTATCAAACCTATGGCTGTCTTGTTTAATTCTAAATCTTTTTCCCGAATTGCAGTCAAATCACTATAAAGTTTAACTTCAGCGCGAATGAGATCGAGCTTTCGGGCTTCAATCTTAACTTCCTGCTCTAATTGATCTAGAGATTTTTCTTTACTTTCATCTGCCATAATCTATTACTGGAAGGGCCACTCCAAACCGGTTTTGCGTTCAAATTTCGAAACCGCTGTTTTTAACTGTGCTTTTGAGCGATATGTTTTCGGGTTGTCTAATCCATAGTCACGAAATGTTTCCATATACTTTTTCTCTTTTGAAAGAGCGCTAGCAAATGAACTAACATCTGACTTTTTACCACTTATCTTTACAGGAGGTGCATGTGCACCGAACATTCGTTGCAATAACATCTTCACAGCAGTACCAAACATAGAGACAAAAGACTCATCTAATTGACCACCTTGTGAAACGTTTATCTCCATAGGAACCATCTCATCATCATTCATTATTATTTCCTCAATTCTCCGAAACCCACTATAAGTAGGTAGAAAACAAAAAAACCCTCAAAATTGAGGGTTATTTCTGCTGCTCAGATTGGTTTTTAACTTCTTGTCTAAACTTTTGGTATTTAGCCAGCAACCATTCTCTCAACTGTGGTGGTGTGTTATATACCTCTTTCCATGACAGAGTGCCGTTCGATATGACGACTAAGCTGAACATCTGGTTATATATCGCTTTACTTGAGTCGGGATCGAGGCCAAAAAAACTCTGGCGTTAGCCCAACTTCCTCCTCGATGAGATTAGTGCAATAATCCCCTGCACACTGTTGTCGTGCTAACAGTTTCACCGTAGGTTGACACATCTTGTAAATATCTCGCCAATACTTAGCATCGCGTGCAGGCATATTTGTGAAGAAATTATCCAACTTGGTTCTATCAGTTTCACCATTCACTGAAACAACAATTTTCTTCATATGATCAACATTGCCAAGTTGACCAAATCCCTGTTTGCGTTTGAATGCACCATATTGGAATAATTGGCGTTCTAACACTCCGTCAGATACTTTTGACTCGACGACCACTTTGCTAACCGGGAGTTCAAACACTAAGTGCCCATCTTCATTAAGTGATACATTGAATACATCTTTAATATTATCATCCAAAAACCCTTTTTGGGTATGAAGATTGGATTCTTCATTATCTGACATATCTACTTCAATTTTATTCGCTGCGCGACAAGCGGGACAAGCGACTGTGGCTTCGAATGTTGGTCCATAGGCTGTTCGGCGAGCAGCAACCATAATGGCTAACCTATCACCTTCCAAAATCACCTTCGGATCAATGTCTTCCATCAGAATAGAATCAATAAACTTATCAAATAAGATACCTTCACGCATATACTCTCGATTTGCTAGAATATCTTCATGATAAGCTGTCATCGTCTTGATTTCAACTTTCCCGGTTGATAAAGGGTTATTTGATGCGTATAGTTTACCTTCGGATGGAAGGTCCACAAACTCTGTTGTTGCTGTGTTCCAAAATTCCAAGCCTTTGTTTTTCGGCTTTTCTTCTTTTGATACAGCAAGGTCTTCCTGTGTCTCTTCAACATTATCAGGAAGACCTAGCCGATCTTGATTATTTCTGCTTTCCATTTAAAACTCTTTCATTAGGTTAAAAATCTATTATCCACCAACAGGAGGATTGAATGTTTCTAGTTTAGCAAAATCATACTTGATTGTTAACGTAAGATCTGATAAATCTTCGTTATCATACGCTACATCACTCGGTTTAACGTTGGAAATCCACGCATTTTGCAGCGTCCAACGGTCTACCACACGACCTTCGGCATCAATCATGTCCAAAACAACTGATTTACGAGAACCAAGGCTCATCGCCTCAACTGCTCGACGTTTTGAGATCGTGTTAAGATTCGTGAACGAAAGATTAGCATCAGGATTGATCCATTGATAGCCGGAATCACTAATGATTTGTTTCATCTTTTCAGACGAGTTATCATCAATGGGATCCACTAATGTGACATCAATATCCTGCCACGAAACTTTCGCAGGGAATTTAAATTCATGATTAAGATAATCATGAGTAGCATTTGAAATCTCAAAATTTGGTCGGCCTGTTGACTTAACCAAATAGAAAATAATATCTGCCACACTCATGATGAACCGAAAGTTTTGTTTCGGTTCCATATTTGGTGAACTCCAGAATTGACCAGCCATTTTATATGATTCTCCTTAAAGTAATCGTGCTCATGTTAACTATATTAGTCATCGAATTCTGCGCCAGTATTTGTGATCACAAAATCAATTGCGAAGAATTCCACCGTTCTTGTTGGAACAATGATGATTTTCGCATACATGATATTTCGATCGACCAAATCATCTGTCGTAGTCGTCTCATCTAATATAAGCTTATATTTATTAATGCCGAATCGCGACTTCGCGTCATCTAAAATAGGTGAGGCAGAAGCTTTGAAACTTTTCCAAGTTTCTGCAACATTCGGCTCGAATAACGTTGTTGCTGCAACGCGTGAAATTCGCTTTTTCATGTCAATCATCAAACGACGAACATTCACACGATCCAACGCTGAACTTTCAGTTTGCAACGTTTTTTGACCCCAAACCACAATACCTTCATTCGGCATTTTGGCAATTGAGTTGATTCGTGTACGATAAAGGTCATCGCGATCGTCGCTGTAAAGACGACGAGAAACGTTAACCACATCGAGGCCCGAATCACCCTTTGTCAAGCCACCGCGTGTGAATCCGGCTGGTGCGAACCAAGGCGCTGCCACTTTATCAGTGCGAGCCATTGTTCCGAGAGCCACCACAGAAGGCGGTACCCATACCAAACTACCATTAAGGCTATCACGAATCTGTACCCACGGTTCGTAAGCTGCTCCATAAGACGTTGAGAGGCCGCGTGCTTTCATGTTGGATACAACCGTAGCTGTATCACCTAAGCGGTCAGTGAACGTGTTAGAAGACTCCTCGCGGGCCGTGAAGCCGCCTTTAGGATCAATGAGTGCTAACGAATCACCACGATTCTCACAAATACGTGTTAATAGACCAGTTAGACCTTCGTTTGTAAGACCCGGGATTACAGCAAGATTGTGATCAATTACTTCAGGATCACTAACTGCTTCAATCGCTTTCTTATATGTATAGTATACTGAATCACTTGTTTCCGTTGGTGTAGATGCAATTGCACTATTTCTAAACGGATTCATTTCTGTGATATCCACACCGTCAAAACCACCGTATAATGGTGTAGTGAAACGGTTGTGATTATTATCAAGCAACGACTCATATCCAAATACTGCACTAATAGATGTTCCGCCTGCTCGACTACCTGACATATATTCTGCTGGCGCAGAAACATTGTTCAATTGTGTTGAAGAACCCGATACATCGTCAAGTGTAAAGACCCACGAATATTCGACAAACTCACCACCATCTGTTTCACTACGATAATCGCCTGACAATGGTCTGACATAATCGGCGTATCCATCATCATGCAATGTAGAAGTAGCGGTACGAGTTGTTGTTACACCGTAATAACTTTTAATCGCATCGCCAGTTGAGCCATCCGTTGCTTTAGAACGAAGTTGAAGTTCTGGGAATTCAAATGAGCCCGTAAAGATGAACGAACCAACATTGACAAACTCTGTAGCCTCTTGATTAGCATGAGGTACAGAACCGGCGCCCTTCACTAATGAACCGGTAAACTGTGTTTGTTCGTCGGTTTCATCAGGGTACATTTCGTTCGCTGAACCGGAAATCAATGCAAATGCTTTGTGTTTTTCCGGGCCAAATACGCCGAACGGAAGTGATGCAGGATTAACCATACCATTCATGACAGAATCATTCATTTCAACACGAATGTATGAAGATCGATTGTCATATGTACCAATTTCCTTAAATCGTTTCTTGATGTCATCCCAACTAAGGTATTTATCACCAATTCGAACTGCGATAAAGTCAGCCGAAGCCGGATTCAAATTACAACCACTATATCTTTCAATGATTTGCGGATTTGCGTCACTGTCTTGTGTGCGACGAACAACAACATCAAATGTGCCATATTCTTCTGACGTTGATGTAGAAGCTCGAACATTTTGAATAGAAATCTTCAGATTCTTAGAATCCCATGTGCCACCAGTCAACGAATGGAGACGGAACAACTTCTGCAAGTTTCGTGGCTCAAACGTTGATACAGCAGCATCAAAATCTTGTGAGATAAACCAACCTGTTTTTGCAGCTTGATTTTTATATTTATATGTGCCACCAGAAACATCACCGCTGTGTGAACCCTCAAGTGCCATAACCATAGCAAATTGTGAACCAGCCGCGGAAGATGTGACAAGTGTGTCAAGGTGACGCTCGTAAGATTCACCTAACCAGTAGTTGTATGTATCAGAGGCATCAAAAATGTCTGTGTTTGTAAGAATTGGATTCGTGTTGAACACGCGTCGAATATATTTGTCTGATGACCGATTGAAGTTAAAGTCTGTTTCAATAACTGTTGCGTCATTAGCATCTTTGATAATTGCTCGGAATTGCTTATTAGAGCCATTCGAAGTGAACAGCGTTGCAGAACCAGAATCCGTTCCACCGTCTCGTGTAGAACCTGACAAAACAATTGAGCCGGTTTGTAAGTACCAGACCGCTGCAAGAGCACCGGTCAATGCTGACTCAGTAGAGCCAGAGTCAATAACGAATAGACCATATGCTCCACCATTTGTTCCAACTGTTGTTGTTGGAGTATTATCAGTTTCCCATCCGGCTTTACCAGAGGCTTCGGCATTATCACTTTGATCACCAAGAAGACGAACAAAAGTTAATGGCGCGTTGTTGCGCAACCAAGCTTCGGCAGCATATGCACCGTACGTTGGTGATGCAGGAAGCGCTTCGCGCCAAACGTCACCATTCACGGTTCCGGGCGTCGGTGCACCGAATACCTCAATAAATTCAGAAAATGAATTAACTTGAATTGGCTGCATCGCCGGGCCCTTTTGGGAACGGCCGACCACAACCGGGCCGATGTTATCTGTAGCAACGGACGGAAGCTGTGAATTATCTATTTCTCGGAACTCGACCCCGGGAGATATAAAGCGGAACTTTTTGACTGACATATGGTTTTCTCCTGCTTAAATTTTATAGCATAAGATATAAGAATCTTTCACTAATAAGTATTAGTAAATTTTTGGGAAAGTAATTTTGATTTCAATTTGCCGGCGAAGGTGTTATCTATAGATGAAAATCTTCGCTATTATCACTGAACAACTTATGAAACTCGCGGCTTGGCATCTTTTCATATTCTTCACGATATGGAACAACTCTGATATATTTATCGTCTTTCCCAAGCAAATGGCCATTCGTAATATATTCCTCTCCATCGATTGTAAGAACAGAGTATGCTGATGTTAATTTAGCGCGGGATGGGAACGGTCCCACAAAACTAGAATCAGAAGCCCATTGTGGTTGCAGCATTAACTGAACAATGTTCCACGGCAAATCTGTGTTCTCCTCACCGTACGAGTGCCGTGTTACACCACTTGCTTTCACTCTTGTCGCTCCGAGAATTTCTATAATATCTCGAATTAAAGGAAGATATTTTTCTTTCGGTGGAGTGCCGCTTTGACCTTGTATACCTTTTAACGTTTTTGACTCTGGCTCCCAAGTAGCAATCACCTTTGGGTTGTTTACTTTATCATACAAAAGGATCATTGATGCGTTTTCTTCTAGTGTCATTACACCCAGACTGCCGCAGTTCTTCATCTTTTTACCAACAGCGCGGCATTTCTTGCTTTTAGTGTCCACCCACTTGTATCCATTAGGGTATTTTTTAAGAACGTCGAAATTAGGCAATTGTGTCCGTTCGTAGAATTTTTCTTTAGCTTCCGAATATTCTAAATTTTTATAAGGCCCTAAATCCGTTAATTTACCGTCAATAATCGCTTGGATAAATTCCGAATTCAAAACATAACTTAAATCACCAATCATGCGCTTTTCGATATCTTCAATGATGTTGTCTATCTCTTCATCCGTAAAAGCGATTCTTTCCCCTAAAAATTCAATATCATGAACTTCAACAAATTTTTGATTTTTCCATTTTGGGTGGTTATAGTTGTAAAACTTCTCGTATCGCGGATCGCAGCAGGGTAATTCTCTTAAACTTTCAAGAAATTTTTTAATTTCTATATTATCAAAAATATCTGTCCTAGTGAAATTTCCGGCCTTTTCGAGCCCCTTTCCATAATGATCTGTTGCCCACTTTGCCACCAAAAAACTATTCTTTCCAAAAAGCTTTTGAAAGATGCGAGCAATATCTGGAGGGAAACCCAAAATTCTTTTCATATTGCCTTGGGAGTCCTCTTTGACAACGCCTCTCCAATTTTCCATTAGCTGTCTCATAATTTAATACCTCGCGGCGACATACAGGACGCATAGGGCAAATAAGAAACCAACAACAATTTCTATAACTCCAATCATTGACTATACTTCCCAAAAAGTTCATCAAATTCTTCGTCGGTTAATACGCTTTCTTCAAAACTTATTTCTACTGCATTTTCCCGAATGGCGATCGCCGGCTGTTCGCGATTATCACCTTCACCGATTATGTAACCTTTCACACGAATAGGTATCTCGGCTTTAAATATTCTCTCTTCTTCGTCGAAATTCTCCAAGTTATCATTCTGACCAAAATCATCATCAAAATACGCTTCATATTTCCAATCACCATTCTTAACTAAGAAATACTTGTGGTTTCCAGCTTTCGTCAAAAACGGTGTAAGCATCTCATTCATTTGTTGTTGGTATTCACAACGAAGCACAACCACATAACTTAAATCTAGATATACAATATTCGGAATCATAAAGTGCTCATATACGACCTTCTCGTTTTCTTTCAAAGGTGCAACAGCTTTAAAGTTTAGTTTTCCTTCTTTCCGAAGAGCCCGGGCACGCTCAAATTCCGACGTTTTTGGACCATTGATGCGTTTCGACCATGCAATCCTCATACCACCTTTCTTATCTGGTGTTTCAGGAACAGCTGCCCAATACTTTCCTTTGAAATTCAAGTTTTTTGATGTCTTTGCTCGACGTGTGGTCATTTGAGGCAAAATCAAAACACCCTTTGCATCGCGCAATCTCAAATCTTTCTTAACCTGATATGCTCGCTCTGCGCCAGTCCATACGAAAGGCACAGGTTTCCACCCTTTGTTAGTTGTAGCGTGAATGTTTAATTCTTTTACAAAGTCTAACACTGCCTGATCGATATGTTCCAAAGTGGAAAGATCTAGATTTACTGTTTTATTTTTCATTTTAGATATCATCCTCGGGGAGCAACGACATTTGGCGAGCGCGGTGTTTCTTACTAGCAATATATTTCAGTATATTTTCACCGCCCACATCACGATGCCACTTTAATCCGTCTGACAACTTACCCCAAGCTAACATGATGGCTTGTTCGGGCTTATACACAACCAAAACGGGACCATCAGTGCGTCCTGTAAAGATTAGCCCATCCAATTTCTCTATAGTTCCGTCATCATTAATCAATTGTTGTGCTAATCTGTATGCTATTTCACTAGTGTAATTATTATCCAAATTTGAGCGAATACCTTCATCATTTAAGAAGTCTTGTAACCCCAAATCATGAAATTTTTGTTCTATTGTTCTATTGTCACCCATTTTTCTTGACACACTTTTATCCAACACCAAGAAACGATCTGTTATGCTCACTGCAAACTTAATCACAATATCACCATAAAGTCCCGATCCTGTTGATCCGTTTTCTAAATCATAAGTTGCGTACAAAGCTTTCCCGTAGGACGCGTCTGTGTTTTTCTGTAAACTATATCCCTGAGTAAGCATCGATTTTATATCTTTAAAAGAATTTGTCCCGTGATATACCGTAGCTTTCCTACTATAAACCCGTTCATTTATGGTTTTTCTCCAATTTTCCATGATAAGTTTAAGATGCATCGAATTGTCCTTCGCGAGCTTTACGTGCTTCAACCGATACTTCAAATTTATGATCGGGTTGGCCGAAGAGTTCGTCGGGTTGTGCAACCTTGTGAATTTCGTACAGAATGTCACCCCATAAAATATAATCACCTTCTCTTACGAATAGGTTCTGATCTTCTGTTAATCTTCTTTTAAAGAAATGAACCGTAATCGCCGTTTTCTTATCTGGTCCTAAGCTGTCTTCGAAATTTGTTTCAATACCGCCCCACTCAACAACAGCGAACGATTGAACTGGAGATAGAAAACTTTTGACAATAGCTTCACCGTATATATTCCATCTTGTACTAACTTGATCAATAGGGTAGTATAACAATTGCTGACCTCGGATTCTTTCCGAGACTTCATCATTAATTTGCTTAACAAAATCGCGTTCTCTTTTATTGGTGAATAAAGGAGCCGGTGGCGTACTCAATCTTGACCATTTTTTGCCATCATCTGCCATAATTTGTTCTCTCCTTAATCATGGCCGAAGCCTGCGTCAATAATTTTGATCACCTTTTTTTCATTGAACCCCAAATTATTGCTATGAAAATCATCGGGATTAACATTGGCTACTCGCATTGCTTCCAAGAGCCGCGCGAAATTTGGATCAGGATTCTCATAATATTTGAACAAGGCGCTTAGTGCATCTTTATGCAACCGTTGTCCCTCTGGGTCTTTGTATAGTTTGTACGTACTAAATTGCAGTAGTGCTGATACTACTACCATACCATGTTTAATGCCACCAGAAGGTGGATAGTCAGACCTGTAAAGCTTTGTAACATTCCATTTATATTTCAATAATATCTTAACTGTATTATTAATGTCATGCGTTTTATGTCGTGATCGTGCGAATTTCTGTAATTCATTACCAATAATGCTCGTAGGTTCAAAATTATTTGCTATCTTTTCACGGAATTGATCAGATATAGTAAATAATTTTGGGAATAACATCTTGTATCGTTCTATTGAATTGTGTCCTTTACCTATTTGTTCTACATATTCGACAATAAACCACAAATAATCTCGGTCGTCGTACGCTTCAATTTTAGGAAACGCATCAAGATTGAATTGATTGAATTTTCTAATTTCTTTTTTATTCTCGCCTATCGCTTTGTCGTATACTGATCTAACAATTTTAACAACCTCCCCACCGGGTGACTGGTAGGCCGCTCTGGTCAGGCCTTCGCCAAGGCAGGTGAAGTTATTGTTCTTAAAAAAGCGATAAAGACGAGAGTGTTTTTCTCTTAGGGTAATTTTTTTATGTTCTATTAGATTATCTAATTCATATGAATTCTGTATAAACGCATGCATTTCTTCAGAATACACATTTTCTTTGAGAACGCTTCTTCTGCAATTTTCAAATAGTTTTTGCATATTATACAGGCTCCCAAAAGTTATATTTTTTATCAGGTGTCGCAATGTCGAATAAACGATCATCCAAGTTCGCATTTCTGTTATTAACCAACTTAGAGTTTGCATCAAGTGCAATCTTTCTAGTAAGTCCAAAAAACTTCTTTAAGTTCTTGTCACAATTTATAGCAGTGTCAAGAGTCAAAAGATATTCTGATCCATAATCAAGCGGACTTAAATCAAATCCAAATACGGCAGATGTAGGATTTTTTACAGGATCGAACCAAAGACTACTCCGGGTTGATCCTATTTTGTAATCCAATCCAGACCGAACAGACCGCAAAGCTGATGCAAATTCTTTATCAATCATGAGCTCAGCAGCTTGCACCATTGACACGAAAACAACTTTATATGAACGTCCTTTTATCAAAGTATTCGCAGAATCATTATAATATTTGCTTAACACTTCTAAAGTTTTTTCACGTTCAGCAGGGTCCGATATTGTTTTCAATGAATCATAGAATTTCTTAACGCAATTGTCCATATCGACGCCAAGCGTCGCTTCAACAAGTTTCAGTTTCTCTTCGAACGAGTATTCCACCTGTTTCAACCCTAAATCAGACATTAAATTGATATCTACCTTGATAAATGTTGCAGGACCGCTGAATCGATATTCTTGCGTAAACCCTGTATCAGTTTTGTCAATAGATAAATTTCCATCTGAATATGTGGCGTAACCTCCGCTGTCTAGGTATAAGTTCTTAAATTGATAAGGTTCAATAATTTCTCCATTATCTAACGTTATCTCGTCGCCGTCATTTACGAACGATTCAGCGGTTTCCATCAAAACTTTGGCATGTTGTTCATATTGGCTAACAGTATCTTGAATTGATTCTCTAATTTCACCCTGTGCAGTATACATAATTGGTTGGTATTTTTGTGACCACAAACCGTTCGTTAAACGATCCAACATCTTTTCACATGGTTGCAGTTTTTGACGATTAATTGGAATATCATGCATTTGTGCTATACGACGTGGAACATCCATTTGGCACATTTGTGCATCTTTAGCATTAAAGATTTCCTGTGGATTCTTTGCCAATTCGTCGACATCTTTTTCCAACTTTTGAGCCAAACCTTCCAATTTCTCTTTAGGATAATACACCAATGCTATCTTAAAATTATCTCGTGTTTCATTATCTGGCTTTTTGTTTATCATAAAGATAAAGTTAATTCCTCTATAAAGGGCATAGTTGCTAAATTGATTACTTTCTTTACCCGAAATACACCACTTAGTTGAAGCTCCGTAATAACAGCTAGCCTTGGTTGACAGAGGAGCAATAAATAGATATTTATCATCTTCGTATATTTTGATTGCGCCTGATTTAATGTCTTCACGTTTCTTCGTTTTTGATTTTCCCATAGATTGCAGTTTTTGCTGCAATTCAGGAAAACTCCATTGATAAATATCTTTTTCAGCACCTTGTAAACGTTGACGAACTTTGTGGAATCTTTGCGTCGTATCGATAACCTCTTTGGGACTGTGATTGTTTTTGATAGCTTGTTTTGCCATCCAATTAAGATACTTATCATCACCGGAAGGATCATTATCTGACAATTGTTGAACAACCTCGATATCATCGGGATATCTTTTCATTATTTTGTCAATTCTTGCTTCCTGAAGAAAACCTCGGAAGTTATTGTATACTTTATTGTAACTCAAGTCTCTTCTCCATAAAATAAAAAGTCAGCAACGTTTGCAGCGAATTGCACAACATCTTGGGGGTCTTCATAAAATTCATTATCTTGATAGTATAGCTCATCTAAGATTTCGACATCTTCCGATGACCTAGACCGAAGAAATACAACCACATGTTATGCATTAGTTTTCTTCTTATGTTGCTCTAACAAAAATCCCACGTAGTAATTCGGGAATAAAATCGTTAACATATTTTTATACGAATCTTCCCAATAAGACATTTGCTCATTATCAATCTCTTGTACTTCATTGTTTCGTACTCGCACCAAATGGTGATCACGAGGGTCCACACGGTCGTAAAACTGATCCACAATACCTTGCAAAATCGGTTCCAGACTGTTCATAAACCGCGTCTTTGTAAAGTGATCCTTTTTAGATAAGTCGAGGGTCTTATTCCAGTTTTCAAGCAATTTCTTCATTTCATTATCCTACCACAATTGGGATTGGGATTTTTTGCTGGATTTGGTCTACATCTTCAACCATCTCAGCGTCAGACCTCATAAGAGCAGCATATGTTAGTTTTTCCAGTTGCTCATTCAATTGATCCCGAAGTCTGTTTTGTTCTGTTTTCCCTTCTTCTATCAGGGCTGGCCCGTTCAATGTCACATCTCTGCCACCGGGATATGGGATAGATTGCAATTTCGAACGAACATATCCCAATGATTCTTTGGCTAAAGCTAGAGCATATTGTCTAATCCATTGTTTACCCAATGCATTAATGTTCTTATAGGGTATATTCGAGAAAGGCAGTGTGTTAACATTGTTAATGCCATCAATACCAGTTCTCTTATCGCCGTCTTCTTCCCAAGCATCACTGGGGATATAGAACCTAATCCACAAGTTGTCAGGGCCAAGTGTATCGTGAGGTGTTGGATAAATTCTGAGCTTATTGTTCCGAATCTCGTAGGACCAGTGAGATAGGCGTGTGTACAAAGCGTTTTCATATTGAATCGATTGCAATTTATTCTGCCAAACAGGAATTACTTCAAAACTTGAATCATCGGCCCACTGGCCGTAGTTGTGGAAGTTACCAACTGTTGTCAATCCACCATAGTAACCATAAAAACGCCATGCTGCTCGTGGTGTTTCAAAAAACACTTTTGTGACAAGAATTCTTTTATTACCTATGGACCCCGAAAATTCAGGTAAAGCGGAAATCGCTTCTTGAAGATCATAATCTTGTTGATTTGGCGTTGTCGCAATTGAAGCAGAATACTCTGTGTCCAATCCACCAAGGCTGGCTTCTGTTGCCAAACCATCAGCAACTCGACGTGCATACGCAAAACCGAATTTTGGGTATTTTAGGGAGATATGACTACCACCCAACGATGATGACAATGTACCAGATAACAGATTACCGTCCTGATCAAAGCTACCAGATGTTCCACCGAGCATGTCAGAAAGAACATTTTCTGCTTGGTGCATGTTTACGATATACGAATATTCCAGTACAGATTCTTCATAAGAAGCGTAAATGTTCTTTTCTTGGAGTTCAATATCTAGGATGTTGCCACCAAGCTTTAAATAGGTATGTGCTACTTGGTCTGCTGCCCCTGAGAGAAACGCAGCGTCATAGAGAGGCGATGTTTGCTCTGCATATATACCAAAGGGTAGGTTTGTTGCAACATTACCTACTGTGCCCGATGCGGGCAGCACGTTAACCGGTGTTTGCTGGACCGGTGTTAGTGTTGGCAGTGCTGTAGAATTTGAACTCATTGGTGTAACCCTCGAAATATGACAATCCTTTATAATTAGGACAAACCAGAAGATATCGGAGTTTTAATTCAAAAAGAAAAAGGGAGCCGTCAGGCTCCCTCTAGCGTGTTAGACACGCCCCCAGCAATTATTAGGCTTAACCTACAAGGTCACGTACCCAGACAATTCCGTACATATCAGGACGAACCATTTGCTTACCGTATCGAGTCATAACACCCTTACGTGGAACAAAGTCTTCCGTACCGAAGATAACCGGAGTCATTTGCATAGGCACATAAGGTGCATATACATAACCCGATTCTAGGAATGACGAGCCTTTTCTCCCTACAAGAATCAACTGACGTGGGAAGTAAGGGTCGACATAAATGTCAAACTTCTTATTCACACTACCAGCATTGTAGGATCCAGCGTCGCCCTTGTCGTCGCCGACTGTAACGTTACCCACAAATCCACGCGTGAATTCAAGGATTGATACAACTTCCGGTGAGCAGACGATGAAGTTAGCTCCGCCTCGGCGCGTCTTACGGTGCATAACCGCGCTGACGTCGTTGACAACTTCGACAAGTGATTGATACCACTCGGAAATGTTACCCGTGAAGTCAGGTGGCGCAGTAGTAGCAGAAATGTCTTCACCTGTTTGCGTGTTAAGGAAACGACCCGGCTTACGCGACCAGTATCGAAGGTCTGCTGTAGCACCCTTGATAAGATCTTCAAGCACTTCCATATTGATTTCAAGTTCAATATGTTCAGCAAGAACAGACGTTAACTCAACTTCAGCGTCGAGGTTGTGATAAGCGTTCAAATCTTGACCCAATTCTGGTGTCCACTTCGCTTTCAACTTACGCGTTACCGCTGTGATTGCGATGCTGTCTACCTTCAAGTCAAGCTCAGGAATACCTTCATCATTTTCCAGACCCCAGATATCGGCGCCTACGACAGAACCAACGGCTCCACCTGCGTCGAAGTTATCTGCGACTGGAGCGTCCCATGCGCTCGCAGCATCAAGTGCTGTTGCTGCGTCACCCTCTGTGTGCGAACCAGAGATCACACGAGCGACTACAAGCACTGTATCCTTAGACGACCCCGAAAGGGAAGTCAAACGTCGTACAAGCTTGTATGCGCCGGCTGAGTCACGGGTTGCAGAAGATGAAAGGTCGGTATCCGTGATAGCAACAAAGTTCTTTTCGCTGAACTCATTACCTGCACTTTTGAACGATGCCAATGGAACCGTCGCAATAGCAACCACAGAACCAGAAAGGTCCGGGTCGAAATTGACCAACTTATCGATATCAGCGTTTGAACCACTATTTGTAGACGCGCCGACAGTACCGGACGCTACAAGAGTTGTTGCCGCTGTGAAAGATGCAGTTGGGTATGTGTAACCATTGTTCATGTTGTATGCTGAACGCTCGTTGTTCAGAGCATCAAGCAACACACCACCAGTGATTTCAGCGCCAACTACGCCTTGACCATAAATCGAAGAACCAGCAGCTTGTGAAAGGCGGTCATTCGTGTATGTAAAGTCAAGGAAGAAGATCAGACCAGATGGCAAGCTCATCGGCTGAACAGACACAAGGTCGTTCGCAATAAGATTACCAAAGACGCGACGGACGATCGGGAATGCGACAGACGCAAAACCCTCAACATCACCGCCACCCATGGTCGATGCTTCTGTAAGGACTTGTTTATATTCCTTTACAATTTGTCCAGCTTGATTTTCCAAAAGTCGTGACATCGTAGATCGTCGCTTGTCGTCACCCAAACCTTCAAGAAGGCCCGTGTTTTCCCATTTGCGAAGCATACGCTCATTTTCTTTTGCAAGATTTCGCTGAACCATGTTTTCAGTTAATAGATTATATAGATCTCTATTCATGGTTTTCAATTCTCCAAAAAGTTAATTAATCGTTTAAAATTCCAGCTAGTTTCTTCCAACGCCCGGAGGTGTTTTCTGATACTATTGCCTTCTCTTCCTCTGCCCTCGGTCTACGAGAGTTTTGGAGCACTGATGATGCTGTTGGTTTATTCTTCAATGCTTCTGTGAGTGGATTATGATCTCTTCTCTTCATATCTGAGAGAGATCCCGCTGCACTTTCTTGAAGCTTAAATAAACGTTGAGCTTCACCAACTGTTGTGGCATCCGAAATTGCTTCGACAATCTTGTGTTTTTGCCGCTCATTCAGGGAGTTGTTTCCAAATACCTTCTGTTGCAACTGTAACTTAACGTTCTCTATATTAAGTTGTTGCATCAAATCTGCTACTTCTAGCAGCTTCTTCTTATAACTATTAGCTTTATTCTCCAAATTCCGATTTTCTTTTATATATTTTTTGCTAATACGTTTTAATTGTGCTATTTTCTTTGATTCATTCACATAATCGTGAGTATCATTTTGTGTTCTTCGATCGCCCGGTGCGGAATGTGCTTTCTTCACCTTATCTTCCGCATCGTCATCATCTGATTTGCCGGGGTTATTAAGACGCGCTAATAACTTGTCAAATTCGTCATCAAAGTCTGCGTCACTACGTGGGGACCAACCGGATGGTTGCTCTTCGACATCCGCGGTCAATCCTTCACTAACTTCTGCGTCAGAGACATCTTTATCAGAATATCCGCGTCCAACGATTTCAGCCAATTCTTCATCTAACTCAATTTCTAATTCTTCTTGAAATGGTTTCTCGTTTTTTGTCACTTCTGTGTCTTCCCGTCCATAGTCGGGGCCTGCAACAGCAGTGCCGCTTGTTTGTTTTTGTCGTTGATTAATTTTATCCCATTGGTTACCAAACTTTTCGAACTCTGCATTGCGTTTTCCTTTTCTATCGAAATAAGCGTCATCTTTTTCAACTGGAGTAAATTCACCTTTACGGGCATGAGCTTGGTCAGCCTTTGCAACGAGGCGGGCGGAACGTTCTTCTGGAGTCTCATCAGCAAATGGCACACCTTCGTCCAAATACTCTTCAAACAATGATTCATCTAATTCGAATTCTTGCAAAAAGCTTTCTTCGCTATTTTCTGCGCCGGCCAACTCTTGTGCAGCATCCTCATGAGACTGAGGGCCGGTCATTCCGCCGGGACCACCTTTGCTTGTATCCATCGTGTCGCCGTCTGTGCTCATGCCCATTAAGTCGTCAAAATCGATTTCAATTTCTTCTTCGTCTTCTGGACAAGGACACAAATCTTCACCATCACCGAATGACATTGGAACTTGATTATCCAAATAAGAATTATTCCCAGCTTCAGGGTATTCCAAATCATCCTCAAAACCGAACATTTCAGGTTCTTCACCCATTTCGAAATCGTCATCGGGTCCAGCGAAACCAAGATCTGGTTCTGGCTCTGGTTGCTCATCGAGGATTGACTCGGCAATTTTGCCCTCCAAAATCTGGTTCATATTGGACCTGATCTCAGACGCATATTTGCCTACAAGATCTGTCTCAGCTTGTTGCCGAGCGGCCTCTCTTAATTTTTGTGACTCTATAAAAGCTTCTTTAAGAAGTGAAGACATATTTTTTACTCCTGTTATAAAATTCCATAATAAATATAACTCAAACCCCGCGCATGACAAAATATCTATAGATTATTAGAAAAATGTTTTCTTTTCATCCCAAAATAAATCATAAGTAATTCGGCCACCGGAGACAAACTTGTGCTTTATACCATAAAACGCATTGTTGGTTGCTTTGAGGGATGAAGCAATTTCCGAGCTTCCAAAACCGTCATCAGCATTGTGGTTTCCAAATGTATCGCCGTCTACAAATAAGCTTCCCACTAAATAATCAGAATTCCACGAATGACTGCCGAACGCATCAAAGTTTTCATATAAAGACGCGCCCAATACTGTATTTGACTGGTGCGATCCAAATGTGTCACCATCGACGAACAAAGTTACTGGTATTGATATATCAATTCCATGATTTCCAAATGTGTCACCATCGACGAACAATGTTGCCGATATTTCCAGTGCCCCACTTGCTGAATGACTTCCGAATGTATCGCCATCTACAAACAATGTGACAGGAAGTGAAGTATCAACAGAATGACTTCCGAATGCATCACCATCTGCAAACAATGTGGCAGGAAGTGAAGTATCAACAGAATGACTTCCGAATGCATCACCATCTGCAAACAATGTTGAGTTTAATTGCGTAGCAGTGTTAAATGTATGGCTACCGAATGTATCGCCATCTGCGAATAATGTGACAGGAAGTGAAGTATCAACAGAATGACTTCCGAATGTATCGCCGTCAACGAATAGTGTACCATTTAGAGTTAATTCAAATGTTGCAGTATGACTTCCGAATATATCGCCGTCTGTGAACAATGCTGCATCTAATTGTGTAGAAAACGAATGACTACCAAATGTATCGCCGTCTGTGAACAATGTTGCAGGTATTGACACCCCAACAGCATGACTACCGAATGTATCACCATCAATAAACAATGTTGCAGGTATTGACATATCCACCACATGACTACCAAATATATCACCATCTGCAAATAGCGTCGCATTGTAAACTGTTGCCGTATTTACAGAGTGGCTACCAAATGTGTCACCGTCAGTGAACAGCGTTGCATCTACTGTTGGATTTACTTGATGACTACCAAATGTATCGCCATCTGCAAATAATGCTGTATCTACTGTTGGATTTACTTGATGACTACCAAATGTATCGCCATCTGCAAATAGCGTCGCATTGTAAACTGTTGCCGTATTTACAGAGTGGCTACCAAATGTGTCACCGTCAGTGAACAGCGTTGCATCTATTGTGGGGTTTATTTGATGACTACCAAATGTATCGCCATCTGTAAGCAGTGTCGCAGAGATATCTGAGTTCAGAGTATGTGTACCAAATGTATCGCCATCTGCAAACAGCGTTGTATCTATTGTGGGGTTTATTTGATGACTACCAAATGTATCACCATCGACGAATAATGTACCATTTAGTGATATACCCGCAAAATGATTTCCGAACGTATCACCATCTGCAAATAACGTTGTTATTACTGTTGGGTTCGTTTGATGACTACCAAATGTATCACCATCGACGAACAGCGTTGTATCTATCGTTGGATTGACAGTATGACTGCCAAATGTATCACCATCAGTGAATAGCGTCGCGTTATATATCGTTGCTGTACTTGCAGTATGTGATCCAAATGTGTTACCATCGACGAACAGCGTTGCATCTATCGTTGGATTGACGGTATGACTGCCAAATGTATCACCATCAGTGAATAGCGTTGTGGTTACTGTTGTACCAATGGTATGACTGCCAAATGTATCACCATCAGTGAATAGCGTTGTGGTTACTGTTGTACCAATGGTATGACTGCCAAATGTATCACCATCAGTGAATAGCGTTGTATCTATCGTTGGATTGACAGTATGACTGCCAAATGTATCACCATCTGCAAATAACGTTGTTATTACTGTTGGGTTCGTTTGATGACTGCCAAATGTATCACCATCAGTGAATAGCGTTGTATCTATCGTTGGATTGATAGTATGACTGCCAAATGTATCACCATCAGTGAATAATGTGCCGTTTAGAAGCGTATCACCAGAAACAGAGTGAACACCAAATGTATCACCATCTGCAAATAATATCGCATCTATCGTTGGATTGACAGTGTGTGATCCGAATGTGTCACCATCAACGAACAGTGTTGTTGTTACCGTTGGATTGACAGTGTGTGATCCGAATGTGTCACCATCGACGAACAGCGTTGTTGTCACTGTTATGCCAGTGGTATGACTGCCAAATGTGTCACCATCGACGAACAGCGTTGTTGTCACTGTTGGATCGATAGTGTGTGATCCGAATGTGTCACCATCAACAAAAGTTGTTGTTGTTACTGTCGGGTTGACAGAGTGAGCGCCGAAAGAATCCGGCGTGTCTTCGAATAGTGTGCCATTAAGTGCTGTGGCAATTGAAGCAGTATGATTACCAAATGTATCACCATCAACAAAAGTTGTTGTTGTTACTGTCGGGTTGACAGAGTGAGCGCCGAAAGAATCCGGCGTGTCTTCGAATAGTGTTGTTGTTACTGTCGGGTTGACAGAGTGAGCACCGAAAGAATCCGGCGTGTCTTCGAATAGTGTGCCATTAAGCGTTGTAACAACAGCGTCATATTCCACCTGCCATTCAACCGCGCCAACATTGACAGAGTTTCGGGCGCTCGGCGGGCCGCCGGCCTTAGTGCCAACCACCATAATTTCAACATTAGCACCTGTGGCTGTCGTGAGAACGCTAGCGTTCCATGTATAACTCAATGTGGTACCACCAACCGTAATGTTGGTGTCAGTGCCGGCGCTGATTAGTGTGCCATTCTCCCACAATTCGATGCGGGCTTGTGGGGTACCCGTCTGGGCTTCACTAAATTGTTCACAATATGCGCGGAAAGTCTGGAGGTCTGTTCCTACTGTGGGATCCCCGGATGGCGTGGGGAAGGAACAGCGCAGATCTGTATTGGAGTTGTTATTAGCGGCAGTTACGAATAACGAATCAGGACTATCGAGATCGGGATCATCAATATCGGTGACGGCTCCGGTGGAGGAAGTCTGCGCGATAATTGTATCTGGTTTTAGGTTTTCTGCGGCCATTGATTCCTCCGGGTCGGTGTTGGCGAGGTGTTTCCTTTTTTAGAGGGATTGTGGTCGCGTGGTCAACTTTTCGATATGCCCCCGACGTATTGGTCGAAAAACCCAATTAATCCGCGGCGGGGGCGTATATGAAGAGGTAAAAATGCAACAATTGCGGAACGCAGTCGAGAATCGAAAAACGTGGGGCCGCAATTGTTGTGTTCAAAGCGAGTGTATCCGCGGTGTTTACCTGAAAAATTCGGATCCACCTTTACCTTTTGTTCTAAATAGTAAAGATACCCGCGGCGTCCCATGCGATTGTTACATCGCCACCAAGCGTTACAGGAAGTCCTGAGATTGAACTTGAATTCAAAAATGCTACAAGTGTTGAAGTACCCGCGGTGCCGGTGTCGATATAAAGAATCACAACTTCACAGTTGTCGCCGGAGGTCGCGGAAAATGTAACATCGTCGGCGTCAAAAGTACCAGCTGTTATTGTCTTTCCTGTCATGTTTGCCGATGTCTCTTCGATACCGCCCGCGGCAATTGCGGACAAGAATTCATCTGTCGGATCATATGTTACATCTGCACCATCAACAAGAATTACTTTCACATTTCCTGTCATAATGTTGCAACCGTTTTGCTGCGTTTGCGTTTTGTAGATTGGGTAAAGTTGTGCCATTTTTCTCTCCTTAGTTTTTTATTTAACGTATCAAAATCGTTGTTACTCTTACACTCGTGGAATTAGAACCAGAATTAACCAAAAATCTTGGTGGTTCCGCGATCAGCCTCCACGGACCTGAAAGTGTTTGATTATCCAAAGTTGGGTATATCTTAACACCCGCGCTACTGACTTCATCTTGGGTCAATTCAAATGATCCAGTATACTCATCAAATAGATACACCACGCGGTCACTGGTCCAATATTGAGAACCAGAAGCCCACAACCCTTGGCCCCATTGTCCTAAATTACCTTTAGTGGGATCCCAGAGTTGTGGTATTTCTATCTTTTTATGTGTTTGCGTTACAGTGATAGTTTGTACACCTAAAATCTTATCAGCCATTATCTAAACTCCATTTTTTATTAAAATAATGACTTATTTCTGTAATAACGTTTTTTTCAACTTTTTCCAAAATTAAGAATTCTTTTATAATTCCGTTCAATCTTGGAGGTCTATGTGTTTTAAACGCCCTACCTAAATAGGTTAGACCCTCCATTAAGTCGACACTATTTTGAATCAATTGCAATCCCGCTGAATCACTTTTCACTTCAATACCATTCTCAGCAGATAATATAATTTGACCAGAAGAATACAAATCAGCAATAATAAAAATTGTACAATCTTCGGATTCTTTCAATTTTACTTCCATAAACTTAACTTCTTTATTTGAATCAAACAGCAAACCCTGCTCAGTTACTTCTGGTCGAAGTTTAGGAATTGTTTGCTTCAGTGGAAGCAGAACACCTGTTTTTATCTCTGAATCACTTAAATACAATACTATATTATCACTATAATTGTTAACAATATTGCTGCTGCGGCTCTTTTGTCTAATTCCATTTGCATCGCCGGTAACAGGCTCTGTAACATCGAAATTTGAACTATGAGAATTTCCGGTATAATAACCTTTTTCTCTAAACATTATCTCACCAAAATTATGCTAACTTTTACAGCTTGTGAATTTGATCCTGAATTAATTAAAAATCTTGGTGGTTTAGCAATCAACCTCCACGGACCAGATTGTACCTGACTTCCCACTTCATCTCGAATTGTAATACCTTCTGTTTCTGTATCTTCTTGTATTAATTCAAATGAGCCAGTAAAGTTATCAAAAACATACACTATCTTATCACTAGAGTGGTATTGAGAACCTTGCTGCAAATGGCCTTGACCCCACGAGCCGGCATTTGCGGCGGACGGATCCCATAATCTAGGTAATGATATCTCTTCTGCTGTATTTGTTACAGTAATTGTTTGTACTTCTATAATTCTATCTGCCATTTTTCAATCCATTTTTTTGTCGACGATATGCAGCATTCGCTCGTTTTCTTCGTTTTTTGTCCGAAGGTTTTTCAAAGAATCGTTTCTCTTTCACGATTTCATGAATCCCTTCATCTTCTACTTGTTGCATCAATTTGCGATACGCTTTAGATAAATCTGTGTTTTTGTCTAAATGTACCACGATTCCTTCCCACTCTTTGTTTCTTCGGAATCTACTCATTTGCATTCTCCTGTGTCCCGGTATTTTTTATTGCTTTCTTTTCCCATTTTTTTTCACCCATTTGTAAAAATCGATTCATTTTCCTTGGTGACCAAATTCCTTTGTTGCCAGCCAACTGTTTAATAATATTGATATCCAAACCTTCACCTTGTGTTGCAGCCGATGTTTGAGCGGACATGAGACCAGAAGCCTCATTTAATGTCATACCTTTCTTCGGTGCTACCATACCGATGTTGTCGTCATCTGGAGGCAATTGAACATTTTGCAAAGTGCTCCAATCCGGTTGATTTTGTTGTACTATTTGTTGTTGGGGAACTGTCTGTTGTTTCTGTTGTTGCTGGGTTGGGACTTGTTCCGGCGCAGTTCGAGCAAATTTACTAGCCATACCGTTGGCACGTTGACTAAGATGCTGATCTAATTCAGAATTATTTCGAATTTCTTGAATATGTTGTTTCAATTTTTGATCTGACTGCTGAACGCGCTGCTGCTGAGGTTGTGCTGTGTATTGTTGTGGTTGTTGCATCATTGGTGCAGTTGTTTTAGCAATGCCTTTTGCTACCTCAGTGATAACGTGACTAATTACACCACCTCGAAGAACAGATTCCTGAATTTTATCTTGAAGGTATGATTCCTCCAAAATAAGTTCTTCTATCGTTTCTTCTACCATCTCCCGAACAATCGGTTTTATGATTCTTCTTAAATCTGACCGCTTTAATGTAGTCATATTATACTCCTAGTATATCATTCAAAATTCTGTTGACCTTGTAATTTTTAGTCCATATTCTCGGATCTCGATTCTCCCTCAATGTAACACGTTCCATGAACGCGCCTTGAGTCGATGGATCCGAAACAAAATCAAAACATATAAGTTGAAAATCATCTTCTACCAAAACATTGCCGCCTTGATCTCTAGTTGAACCCAAACCACGGGACGAAATACCAATTTTAATATCCGCCTCAAAAAGCTTTCTTAATGTTTCTCCAGCAGGAGTTTCAAGTATCTCTACTTTTCCTTTAACATCTTTACCTTCCATCCAAATATCAGTGATTACGTGTGAAACATTTTTCAATGATATAACAGATTCATCAGCGTGGTCCAACTCACCAAGGGCGCGGCGTTCTTTTACAAGTTGTTTGTAATTCTCTATTTCTCTTTGCAAGATGGCATACGGGTATACACGACCATTGCCGTTCTGAGCGTCTGCCCGTTGCAGCACACCAGCAACAATATATTTGTTTCGGTCGCCAAGCTCTTGTCGCTCCTTGAGAATTTCTAAATCATTCTCAAAGACCATACATTCTCTTAATCCGTACTTTTCTTTCATGCTTTAATTCCTTCCAATTATAAGTAGAGCCGCGAAATGCTGAATTCTCTAAATAAAATAAAAGGCAGTTTTGAGTCATGCCAAGGACTTTAGTATGCAGCCGTTTTTGCAACGACGCACTGGTTGGATCATCCACCGTGCCATTATATCACCTCCTTTTGGTGTTTAATTGCCCAACACTAACTATAGGTGTGATCGACCCTCATTCCATTATCTCCAAAAAGCTTATCTAAAACGTATGTGGTGCCGGAGCTAATAAATCCAAAAAACAAAGAGTGTATCAATCCAGCCCACGGAGACGTGAAAAACAACGAAACAAGAACTCCGGCCCAAAATCCCATGCACATGCTACACTTGAATAAATACCAATCAGGACGGATACTGTCAAATATTTTACCATATAATAGCATATTGGTTAACCCATAACAAACTAAAATGAACAAGATTAAATCAATCATCCAACCTCTCCGAATGCAATATCGAACAATTTAATGTTATAATCTTCATCGCAGCCGACATTGGGAGAGTAGAAGTCTCTTTGATCAAGTTGTTCTTCGACAAAAGCGTTTCTTAATCTAAAAAAGTTAGGATCGGGGTTATTGTAATATTCATACAGCTTTTCGATAGATTCTTTATTATCTTGTTGGTGTTCGTCGCCCAGTGATACCCGGTAGTGATCATAATTCAATGATCTCAAAAGCTCTTGCATCATCCTAGCCAAAGTTTTTGACTTTGTATCTGTTGTGATATGTTGTTGTTTCAGTTTATAGAATTCCAACATTTTTCGTACTATTTCTAGGCCGTGGTGACTAAAATGACCTTTTCTACCGCTTATACCTTCTACAACTGATGTTAATTTGGGGAACATTTTCTCCATTGTCTTTGATGGTTCATCTGACAGTGGGATAACCTCTTCCACTACAAACCACAAATAATCTTTTGTATCGTATTCCATTACTTTAGGAAAAATACCGTATTTATCCCTATTGAAGATTTCAATTTCTATTTTATTCTGTTTTCTTGGACTTTGCGATAATTCATCAGGTCTATCATTAATATACAAAACCATCTTTAAAATTTCACGTTCTCGGGTCCAATATATCTTTCTAAAAGATCCCTCTTTTCCCGGGATAAGTTCACTTTTTTTCGTGTCCATGTACTGATGAAGTATTTTCAGACGCTTCAAAGGATTGCTAAATTTCTCTGTTTTTCTCGATAGTCTGATAAAATCACGTAATTCCGAAGAATATACGTCTTCTGTCAAGAATCTTCTCCAACTTTCAAACAACAATTTCATCAATCGTAATCCCCGTCTACAGCGAATGGGTCATAGTTCCACATTATATCATCTTTTTTCTCTGCGAATTTCCAATTTGGTTCATCGCGGGAAGAAGACCATATTTTAGTAGCAACTTCCACCTCGTGTTCATCGCCAATAAGTGAACGTATCTCTTCAAGATGCTCAGTTGCCTCATCGATTGTAATCATCTCTTTATCTAATGCCAAACATATGATACACATTCTATAATCCCGTTAATTCCATGTTGTTAAGTGTTGACTTCAACCTGACCACGCTGTAGTTATCTAGATTAACATGTTTTTGAGTATATCCAGCCGATAATTCTTCTTTGCGGTTCGGCGAAACTGTTCTCATGTAATCTATTCGCACAACAGCTTGACCAAGCTTTTCTGCTTTATAACACCAAAATCTTGCTTTGTCTGTGACAAAATATATTCTATTAGATAGTAACCCTTGCGAATTGTATAAGCAGTGCCTTTCCTTATTCATTTTTTACTCTTTTTATAGTGTTCCAAAAATAGTTGTTTCACTTCTTTTTTCATATTCTCTTCATAAACCCGATAATTTGCTCCAGATGGGAAATCATTTGGATAAATCGTTCCTTTCTGTGTCGCATGAGGAACGTCACCCAAATCAGTAGTATATTCGTCTTCTGGTTCTGCATATTTCCCTATTTCCACTTCTTCCTGAGCTTGACGGAAGATCATGAATGGGCGCTCCTCTTCAATAAATTTGCCAACAGAAAACACGGCAACTTGTGTCGCATTAGGTTGTTCATCATTATCATAGTATGTGCCTTCCATCGTTCCATATAAACTGCCACCTTCGATTGTTGCAGGGTCAACTACGCCGGCCTTTGTTAAGTGTTGAAATAACCGGTTTTGTGCATCATACACCATATCAGTGTTTGTTGCATCAGGCTTAGTTATTGTAGTAATCTTATTTTCCGAAGGTTGCACAACAATATCGATATCAATATGATCAAAAATCATATAATCACCTTTCAAATTGCGGCGTACCTGCAAGCTTATGCTCGACTGAGCAGCAGTTGATTGCGATTTCGATTCGGGGTCTCTAATTGTAACTTTAACCGTCACCTTTTTCTTCCTCTTTATTCATTTCTTCCAAAAGTTGCTGAATTCTCAAAATCTGCGGTATCATCGTCTCCTCTTTTACCGGTAGTTTCGAATAACTATCTAATAATTTACCAACTTTGTCAATTTTTTCATTAATTTCCAAATCACAAACGGAATTTGGTCCATCACATGTCATTTTGAGTTCATTCTTCAATCCCTTGATCTCCTCATTTAAAAATGTTTTAAAAGATACACCAGAATCACTAATGGAAAATATGTATTTTCTAATTGTATGTTTTTGCCTTTCGTTTAACACTTCTCCGTACATTTCGTTAAATTTCTTAACATAAATGTTATAGGTAATTGAATCAATAGGTTCTACAGTCGCAGAAGCCCGTTGTGCCTCAGAAATTAATCTCGATGAAATCTGGGATTCCAACAAAACCTTATCCTTTGTCGGCATGTCATCAGCGTTAAAATAATGATATAGCGTCCCCAAAAAGCGGTATTCAGGTACGAAATTCTCCCAAATATCATCTCTCAGTTTTGAATTAATCTTATTGATGAGTTTTGTTTGCTCATTGAACAACTTCTTTGCATCAATTTTGTCACGACGGCGCGATACCTCACTAATCATTCGATCAACAATCTTGGAATCCAAGTCTTTATGCGTATATAAATCTCGATAACATAAATAATCCTTCGCCATTTGTGACTTCGGATCAAAATTGTGCGTCAACACTTCCATAACAATGGATTTGTACTTGTTATCCTTGCTATAGACAGTCTTTGCCACTTCTTTGATCAGTATTTCATAAAGAAAAGCGGTATTTCTTTTCTTATTGTGCTTAATATTCATTACTCATCCTCTATAGTTATAATTTCGGTTGGCTTGTCGTCTTCTTGTTTTTTAACAAAATTACGAATCTCAGTAACCATACTTTTAACTTCATTTGATTTTCTATCTTGTTGTTCCATAACAACAGGAGGTTTGTTTCCTTGAGCTAATTCGAATAAGCCGTTTAGCCCGGGCATGCCAGCACGAACGTTTCTGCGTGTATCACGAGTCTTCTCGTGGCCCCATTTTGCTTTATTTGAGCGTTTGCGAGCACCCATATCTCTGCGGTCGTCTTTCACCTTGCGGTATTTTTTACCTTTAGCTCCGGGGGTTGTATACTCGTCACGTTTGCCGGGTGTCGCTAATAGATCATTATCTTCTATGTCTGAATCACCTTCGTCTCCGAAATCATCTCCGAAACCGCCCATGTCGTCTCCCATTCCCATGTCGTCTTCCATTCCTCCGATGTCGCCCATATCATCATCTAGGCCGCCCATACCGCCGAATCCTGCCTCGCCTGCTGCGGCGATTTGTTCAAGTTCTGATTCATATTTCAGATCATGCTTCTTTTCACGCTTCATGCGGACAATATCTTCATGCGGCAATTGGAAAACCTTTTCCATTGTGTAACGATGACTAAATCCAACTTCTTGCATCGCCTGCGCAGCGTCTACTTTTGTGCGAACAGTTTCAAGTTCTTGCAATTCAGCAATTTTCGACGGATTGTTCAATGATAAAGAAAACGACAGTGCATCTTCTTCAGGATAACCTAACAAAATCAAATGGATAACACCGATTTTCTCCAATTCAGAAACAACTGGTTTTTGAAGGCGCAAAACTGTTCGAGCGAATCGAATATCTTTCTGTGATAGTGTTTCTTTGTCTTCAGATGATGAGTCATCCCGAATAAGATAGGATTGTGGAATTTTTAGTGCTGCAATAAGTTTTGCTTGAAGATATTTAATGTCATCAATATCGCCTGTGTATTGTCCACCTTTGAGTGTTTCAATTCTTGTGCCGGTCTCGCCACGAACAGGAATAAAGTAATCTTCATCAACTGACAACGGATTATATCTCAAATCAACGCGACCAGTGTCTTCATCAACAATTTGGTGACGCTTCATGTTAGTAATGATTTCTTCCATGTACTGTTCCACTTGTTGTGGGGGAACGGCACCAACATCGATATAGAATACTCGACGTTCAGGTGATCGAACGATACGATACGCCATGACTGAATCTTCCAGCAAAATTAACTGTCGCCAAATACGACGTGCTGGTTCGAAGAAGCTAGTTCCATATGGTGCATATTTATCGTGACCAAGAATTCGGAAGTGAAGAATTTGCCAATTTTCGAATGTCATACCAGCGGAGTTCCACTGGAATTGTACATACATTGGATTTGTTTCGTCTTCTCCTTCCATTCTTTCAATTTCTTCCGGTGGAACTGGCAAGATTGTACTAACACCGTAATCAGGATCGATATCGGCATACAAAAAGAAGTCGCCATATTTGCACATTGAGCGGACCCAATAATACAAGTTATGTTCAACATTCAAAACGTTATAATAGAGATTTTCTAAGATAACCTTCAACTCTTCATTTTGGCAATCGACCCTTACCAGTGGTGACAACGGTGAACTTGTTGTCATTTCATCAGAAACAATGTCAAGCGCTGAGGCCATAATCGGCTCGTATTCCATTTGATCGAATTCCCTATATCGCTCTGCACGGTTCTGGTTGGCCATACGTTGCGTTTGTAGGTTTTGGAAGGGGTTGTACCCGCGTTTCTTGAAGTGTTGCCCTGAGAGCGACTTGAAGCGGTTTGAGAACACGTTCATGTGTGTTCTGCGGAGCTTGTGGTATGTTTGTGTCCGTCTATTCGTCAGCGGACCACTGAACATACGAGTTAATCGCTTGAACAGGGTTGTCTCATGATTCTTGGGATTGCGTTTTTGATCTGCCATATGTAAACCTTCTTATAGTGGTTTTCCTAATAAAATTTTCATCTTAGAACATTCTATCCGTGTTGATTATTGGAGCACCGTCCTTATTATGAATTAACCTACCGTTGACATAATAAAAAGCTTGGTAGTATTCTTCGTCAGTTTTTGGTCGCCTTTGTTTTATAAATTGTGCAGGTCCGAGATATCTAGTTGTTTCATTTCTTCTAAGGAATGTGCATTTTAGGCCATGCGGTTTTTTGTCATCATACCTGATATATTTAAATCGAAGTTCGGGCATGCCGAATGTTCGGTCCATGGAAAAAGGATATATTATTTCATAATCTGATAATATCTGTATGTATTCCTTTGGAAGATTTTCTTCTGGGATTGGCTCGATGTCATACCATCCACCATCATATACAAATCCTTCATCGTTGGTGGTAACAAAGCCATCCAACTCTGGGCCTACCATACATGTTGTTATAACCGGGTGGGGCGCGGTGTCAGAATCTTTTACCAGTGCCAATACCAGACCAGCGTATTTTTTCCTTAAAAGCTTATTATAATGATCCAAAAAGCCGTTGTTGGATTCACTAATAACTTTTCTCCAACTTTCGAACAGTTTCTTCATCCTTTTAACAACCCCGCGTATTTTCTATATAACCTTGCTTGGTCAGCAATATCGTTCTTTTTGTTTCTGCCAAGAAAGGGCCCCATAACAAAACCGCTTTTTACTGTTGAAAAATCGGCTGTTCTTGACCGCCTAGATATGGCGTTTAATGTTGCAATTGTGTATTCTTGTTCACGAGTATCAGCTTCCAACACTGTATCTCGAATCCAGCAAGCAAGAGCGAAAGACATAATTAAGTCATCGTTGCGACCGCTCATGGCTTGTGTTTTACCACTAGTCCAAATAAACGTTCGCATTTCGTCCAAAAGCCTACGAGAATAAATCGTGATTGTTTTGTTTCGGATGAATTCTTCCATCTTTCCGATAATTTGTGGTTTCGTTTTGCCTGATGTGGCAAAGCCCTTGGCAACACCGTTGGTTACTTGTGCCAAATTGGGTTCTACATATTCATGAGTTGATTTCTTCTCATAATATATATTAGGATACTCCATATTTTCCAATTCGGTAAGGACTGAATACCCAAGCATATTAGATTCTACCACAATCATCGCTGTGCCCCACTCTTTACCAGCATCATTTAACATCTTTGCAAAGAAGTCATATTCTGGCTGACCGCGATATTCTGCAACAACATGGTTAGTTGTAGCGTTAAGCACATGAAACGTGGAGTAATCGCGACCATCACCACGAGCAACGTCAGCCGTTATTAGATAAGTACAATTTGGATTGTATTCTTGCCAGATCCAATAATTTCTATCGTAACCAGTTCGACGCAAAGGGTCACCATATAATTCACCAGTTATCTCATTATAGTCTTCCAAGAATTGGTGTATAAACTCCATATCTTCAGGGTCAACAACTGTCTCACCGGAAGCGTTAAAATTGCACAACAATTCTTGAGCTACCTGTCGCCGGTCCATATTTTTTGTTTCATTTTCAAACCACTCATCATCACGATCAGGATGCTCATCCCACATAATTTTAGTAAGCTTGAAACCATTGTCGCCGGCTTCGGCTTCTGTGCACATTTTGTGGAAAAAGTTACCTACACCATTGGGAGTAGAGAGAATAGCACATGACCCACCTGTTGAAAGTGTTGGATACATTGAAGTCCACAGTTCGTCGATTCCCTCAACGTGAGCAGCTTCGTCAACAATCAGCAAAGAAAGAGCTTCTGAACGACCTGACGTGCTCTGCGTTGATTCTGCTTTAATCCAAGAACCATTTTCAAATTCCAACACCGCACGGTTGTTCGTTGTTGGTTTAACAATCTGTAACCATTCTGGGATATTTTTGTACATCATCTGCACCTTTTTGACGAGGTTGGACGCTGTTGATACTTTCGTCGCTACACATAGAACTGTTTTATCTCGTCTAAACAAAATAAACCACAGCGCGTAGGCTGCGGTTACTGTTGATATACCTAACTGTCGTGCTTTCAATACAATGTTAAATCGGTCTGTTTCAAAGCTTCTTACCAAATCCTCTTGGAAGGCAAACATTGTGAAAGGAATTCTCCCCTTTTCAGGATGAGAAATCTTGCAGTAATTGTTAATAAAGTAATTCGGATCTTCGAAACACTTCTTAACCTCCTGTTTTATCTTTTGCGGTGGTATATATGACATAAAAAATCCTCTAGCTGTTATAACTAGAGGATTTATGAAATTAGAGAGGATTTAAGTTTTAGCTATCAATCTTATATATTTTTCTTTCCATTATTCTGAGTCAGGGACTAAATGTAATGTATCATCAATATGTTGTTCCATTATCTGCCATGTTTGCCGATCATATGGTTTATTCGAGGACCATATTTGTTAATCTCATCTCTATTTCGTTCTCATTAACTCTTGTACCACTGCTCTGACTGGTTCCAAAACCTTTTGTGCTGATGCTTCATCGCCTACTTTTTGATGCTGAATATAGGCATCAACGATATCACCAAGGCCGGCCTTTTCCAAAACAGGAAACAATACTGATAGTCTATAAATATCGTCAGGCAATCCGCCAGACTCCTTAAAGTAAATTGACAGCAATTCTTGAACTTCCGTTTTCGAAGTTGTTCCCAGAATCTCGGTCACAAGCTGTTTGCGAGAACGCGTCAATTCTTCTTTAATAATTTGTTCTATTTCTGATCTTTTAAGTTTCATATGTTTTTTCTTCAAAGTGAACTACATGTTGGTTAGGTGTCGGCCAAGAACGATATTCAAACTCTATTCCCTTCTGGGCTCGACCAAAATAGGTGTTCTTAAGTGAAAACATGATTTGTGTACCTTCCTGTATTACGAGAGGATTTTTAATAACGACAATTTCACAATGTCTCACATTACACCTTACCGAGAAATTTCTTGAACCTCAGTTCTGGTTTATAGCCTTCGTCCAACATTCGATCAATTTTGTTCATCATTGATTCACGTTCGTCGGCTTCTTCGTTGTATTCCGGTAACTCTTTCAATTGCCCAATTTCAAATACTTTTTGGGCTTGAACAAATGTGCGTACATTTGATGTTTGTTGCATCACTGCATTAAACGTATCATCCTGTGCCTTCAGTGTCAGAGTAGAACCCATGTCACCTTTATATTCCTTTTTGATAAAGTCTGCCAATTTATCTAGATATTGTTCGATTTCATCTTCAAACTTATCTTCGTGAGATTTCTTAATGTTAACTTCGGTGTGATAAGTGATCACCAAGTTAGAACCGTTAATTTTTACACCAAAACCGTCTATAACTCGACTATCCTTAATTGGATCACCTTCTTCGCGCTGCAAAACACCTGTTTTTCGGCCACCATAAGGGTGGTCTTTAGCGTCTGCTGCAATCTGATGGATTGCTTGAATTATTTCATAAACTGATTTAGCCATTATTTTTTACCTCTTCATTTCCTGCAACATGTCGTTTCGGCTTTCCGCACATTTCCTTAACAACAGAACCAAGATTTTCTTTAAGAATTTTTTTAAATTTATTATTCACTCTCTGGCCTCCAACCGGATTCCCATTTCTCTTCTCTACCTTCGATATGTTTTATAAAACACCGATAACAACAACCCCATTGATTCATCTTTATGTCGTCAATAGCGTTAAAGTGTATTTTGTATAGAGAACACACTTGACAATTATCCAAGGCGTTTTCATCAGTAAGTAGTTTTTTTGATACTAGATATCCGGTTTTATTTTCGTAGTTCTTTTCTTTGTACGCCGAATTCAATTTCTTATACAGCTTATCAACTTGTCTGATAAACTCTTCTTCGTCCTCATCAGTCCAGTCGGCTCGTGGAGAACGTGTACACTCTACCCCATATTTTTGCTCTATTTGGTATTCCACTGCTGCTAACTTTTCATAATCCATTATTTGTCTCTCATTATTTCTTAGATTCTGGCCCGTTGAATGGCAAAGGTATACCACCAAGATCTATCAGCGCTGTCACCACCTGATCGTTCTTCACTATTCCCACAACTTTAACATATATATCCTAACCTTCCGGTGCAAACTGGGGGAGTTTCTGTTTTGTGGCATCGTCTATAATGAGGTCGACATATTCTATGGAATCGTGCGTACCGCCACATGTTCCTTCGCGGGGGAATGTGCGCCATTGGTCGGTCATCATTTTACAATACTTATTCTTCACTAAAATATTCCTTTGCGTCTCTGTAGCCGTATTCCATGCTTTGCAAAATTCGATCATGATCAAAATCTAATGAACTATATGGCAGTTTTCCATTTGGTCTGATCACGTTAATCTTGACAAATCTTTTTTCCCGAAAGGTTTTAGGTGATTTAATAGCTGATTCATTGTACAACTGAGCAATTTTCAAATCGTTCTCAATAATTTCATTCATCATAATTCCCAAGATGCGAGGTGCATCTTGCGTAACCTTGGGCTTCTTGATATTAGAAATGAGGTATCTATCTTGTGCTAGTATTACATCAACTTCATCAACCCCACCTACTTCAATAGCAATCTTGAGAGGAGTAACATCTCGAATACCACCGTCAGTGTACCATTGTTCGCCAATTTGAACAGGTGTCAACATTACAGGGAATGCAGCAGATGCTTCAATATATTTGAGTACATTTTTGTTTCTGTTTGTTTTATAAGAGATAGTACCATTATTAAGTGATACAACCCCCATGTAGAAATCGACATCAGATCTATATAACATGTCTGTGTCTAATTTTTCATTGATTATCTTTGACAGAGGTTTTGAATTGTACACACTTTTTTCCCAAGGAACCGTTACCGGCCAAGCAAACCATTTCTTGTATATACTTTTTGTATCAATTTCTCTCCACAAACCGACCAGTTCTTTCAACGCCGTGTCTTGATTCTCTTTTTTATACTGACACAACAACGAACCATTCAATGCACCAACCGATACACCCGACACAACGTCATAACGACGGCCTTGATCCACAATTAAATGTTTTAGTGCTCCAGCTTGATATGCTCCCTTGGAACCGCCGCCAGATAAGACAAGGGCGCGTTTCATCCGGTTTCCCCTAAATAATGTTTAAGCAATTTTGTGTATTGTTCACCGAGGCGGCGCCGTTGTACTGGTCGTGAAATTTCAGTAATTGATTCTTTATTAATTCGCTTTAGTCGTTCTTCAAATTCGGCAGAACTTATTTTTTTATGGGTGGGTTTGTGGGGTTTCAAGGTAAGCTTCCTTCGCATTTTGATAAAGTTTAATTATTCTGTTTTCTTCAGGTAATTCACATGTTTGTCTAGCTGCATTATAATATAGATTCTTTGGATTCATAAACGCTAGCAATACGCACACTAATAATGCCAATACCAACAGCGATATATTTGATCCTTTGCTATTACTCATAGTCCTATCTTGTTTACTTCACGATGCAATAAAAACATCCCAATCGAGACAGCAATTCCACTAGAAAAGTATACTGGTTTCTCCAACCTATCCCACAGGGTTCTTTTATGTTGTTTTTTTAAGCTCTTGTATAAGTCATCAATCTGATCATTTTTGAGTGTCAAGCGGTTTTCCCACATCTTCTCTTGCCATTTTAATTCGGTAGTTGCGTTATCAAGTTTTAATTGCAATTGCAGTGTAGCTTTTGTAACCTCGTAATCTACTCTAGCTTGTGTCTTTGCTTCAGAAACACTAACGGTTGTTTGCAGTTCTGCAAAAGCTTCCGGCGATAACAACACGCCGGCATATGTCGCTGTTTCGCCAGCTTGAACATACGATATTTTCTTTTCTTGTGCGAAAGCTTTTGGCGCAGAGAACAGGATAGCCGTGAGTATTATAAAATATGTAATCGTAAAAGCCAAATTATCTTTAGTCCATTTAGTCATTTTTTATCCTTTTTTCTGTAATACTCAACGTACCCCCAATCAAGTTTACTAACTCTTTCGTATTCAGGAGTATCTTGGAGTTTGCTAATTGCCCTCTGTGCCGTCATCAATTTTGATTCAGTAAATGGAACATCTTCTGACCATTTTACTTCTTCGACAAAGCCAATATCGGGTAAAACATCAGTCTTGAACCAAATCGCTATTATCTGACCTTCATCTTTCGTAATATGTGTTGTTTGAACAGATGGTAAAAACGTTCCATATGTTAATGATATAGCGTCTACAGTGTCGGTACCGAATTTTATGTATGGCGGCGTCTGTAACAGCTTATTTGACGCCATTATCTCACCTGCTCGCTTGGCAGTAGTGAAATGAATAAAGGAGTCATTCTCGATAGACATCTTAAACATAACCTGATCTTCTTTTTGATCAAATCTTGCGACCAGATCTTCTCGAACTCGACCACGAACATGCTTTAGTTTACCAAGGTTTTCTAATTGTGTTAAAACATCATGTTGTGGTTTACGCCATTTAAACGCCAGTGGATGCCTTTCCCAATTCGTATAATACGGATCTTTTTTGGCAGCTTTGATGGCTGCTCGGAACGAACACTCAGGATAACCTTGATTTTTAGGAAGAGGTTCCTTTTCGACATCATTACGCTTTTGATCGTAATATATCCAGATATCTAACGCTTCTGGAGTTACGGAGTTTCTGTCAGACATTAACCACGTATCGTGTTTATCACACAGTTCCATAGCAATATCATACAGAAGCGGCCCGAAGCCTTGAGATGCCTTCACCCATTGTATCATCATCCCGCCGCAAACATCTTCGTAGGATAACCACATCATTCCATAAATGGGAGCGCCTGATTTATGGTCTAGTGTACTACCGTACATATCAGTTAGAAAAATCATTGCATGATTCTTCGGAGTAAACTTTACTGATACATTGATATCTTCTGGGAGTTCGTTAGGTGATACGGCGTCTTCCTGCAACATATCATGGAAACCGTAACTTCCATACGCAGGATCTACCGGTGCTTGCTGTGTGTCAAATGCAGTATCTTGTTTTGCGGGTAAGGCATAATTTTGTACTAGCCTATCCCATTCTTCTTTCCAAACTTTTTTACTCATACGAAAATTCGTCCCAATTTGGGTTAATATCTAAACTACCTCTATCCATTGCATCCGTAGATTCTTCAGGTCGAAATCTACCATATGATTCAAAGGCTTTAATCGTGTCCATGTTATCTTTTCGATATATCTTAGACAATGGCGATTGCGGAAATGGCTGCGCGCCGCCGTATGCTCTAGAATACTCGACTGAATTCATTGTGCAATTATCTTTTTTTGTTGGAGTTAACGTATTTTTCAAGTCGTCCAATTGTAGAATTTTTACCTCGGGGCGATTCTTGAGGTAAAATAACCACACTTTGTATGCAGCTTCTGACACAACAACACGATCGCATGTTAAACCGCCGGCATCTGCACTAGCATATTCCATTGCCACGTCATACAAGAGTGGCCCAAAACCCTTATCCGCTTTGGACCAAGTAACTTGGTATGCGTTCAGGCATGGACCGTATTCTATCCCGTAACCGGGACTTGACACTGGCAAGTGTTCTATTTCTACATTCGCGTGTACATGGTTTCTGGAATCGTCTACTAAATAAAAGTCGATCGCATTTTCATGGGGTTTCTCGTTATAATAAACTACCAGTCTTCCCTTGATAGCCATTTCTGTATTTACTGATTCTTCATTGATCATCTCGATATCTCATAAAGTAAGTAGGGACGCGATATCCTACCATATTTGCTATGTTAATTCTTCCTCTGCCATCGCCGACCTGACAATTGTTATCATATTTGATAACTATTACGGGCGGCACACCGGTTTGCATCCATTTTGAAGCTTTCAACATCCATTGATATCCGCGAAAATCTTTCAGATCTTTGATCGTTGATGTTTCAGACAATGACAACCATTTTGCCAAACCCCTGTCATATTCATAAAAATCAGGAACCTCTAATTCCCCTATATACTTGTGATCAAAATCATCTAAGTATAGATCATCATCAATATGCTCCAGAGATCTTATTGCACACAACATATCATGCAATAAACTTGCGCTCATATCAGTGTAATTATCTGGTATCCTGACCAATTCGGTCCAATGAACATCATTCATATGTCCACCCCATTTCGTGTGCAATCTGTCTCAAAGTCTTTTCGGGGTTTTCTCGTATCTCGTTTGCCATTTTCTTCTCGTCTTCTTTAACATTCTTCTCAATTTCTTTCTTTTTCTCTTGATATTCCTTTTCATTTCTCTCTGCATCACCAAAGTATTCATCAAGATTTTCTCCCACTTCTTTGTCAATTTGCCTATCAGTTAAATCGATTAATTCGCGTTCTTTATCAGCGAGATCACGTTCTTGTTTTAAAAGGTCAAATATTTTAGAAACATTTCCTTTTCCGCTAAAAAGAAGACTAAGAACAAAGCCTATAATGATCACAAAAATATACCAATAAGTTTTAATGAAAATCCATATCTTTTTCAAAGTTTTCTTCATAACATCCTCACGGGCCGCTTGTTGCCTCTTCTTTTGTCATCCAGAGTTGCACAACATCTCGTACTTTTTTACCTAAGTTATAAGATAACAATGCGAAGAATACTGTCAACATCGATGCGGGCACTTCTATCGTACTGAGCCAAAAGTGGACCATTACTACAAATGTTACCCAAAATGAGATTCGACCTAAACTAAATTTTTTGTTTTCTGTGATTATCGCTAACCAATCAATTTCCTTGAGTTTTTTCATCGCTAACCCTCCAAGTTGCGATATAAATAGTCTAAACTTGGACATGTGCGTAACCATTTTTCTTTTCAATTGTAATTTGTGTGTCTACAACGTCCTTGAAAGGGTCAAGATGTGATATCAAAATAACCTTAGAAAAATAGCTTTTAATCATCTCTAAAATGCGAATAAATCCATCTTTTGTTTCTTCATCAAGCTCCGTGGCAGGTTCATCCAATATGAACAAGTCCCCCTTTGGCATCGTGGACACAGATAGCAGTGCGAGACGAATTGCGGTCGCTGCAAGAGTTTTTTCAGCGCCAGAACCGGTTTCAATTAATCTGGGATTATGTTTTGGGTGTTTAATGAAAATTTCGAGTTTATTATCGCTTGATTCGAAGAAAACTTCAAACTCAACAACATTTGCCAAGATTTTCGATATTTCTTGGTTAATAGCCGGCAGTCTTTTCTTGATAATATCAAAGGGGATACCATTGGAGTGCATGCAACGCTTATACAGATCATAAGCAGTGTATTCCTTGCGCTGTTGTTCCAATTTTTGTCGTTCTTCGATAACATTTTCCAATTTTTGGTCAAAGTACCCTCTTTTAGCGTACATTTCACTAAGATTGTTCTTCGTTGCCGAAAGAGTCTTCTTTAACTCTTTAATTTGTGTTATCACTTCTGCCTGTTGCACTTTCTTTTCTTCCAAAGTGTTAATTTTACCGATATTTTCATCATAAACCTCTTTTTTTGACTCCAGTTCATGAATTTTTACGTTTGAAAACTTTATTCGACCTTTGCACTCACTAATTTTCGAACTCAAAAGAGGTATTGTGTGCTCTTTAACCTTAGTATGGTATTTTTTCATTGTTTCAAGCGTTTCTAGCTGGCTTTCGATGTGTTCGGAATCAATATTCTCTACCTTCTTAACATGTGCCGTATACTCACTATTAATTTTATCATATTTATCCCTAATTTTCTCTACATTACCTATATCTTGTAATGTTTGGTACGCAGATTCAACTAAGCTACAAGAAGAATACTCTGAGTTACACGGAGCTTCTTTCAAGTGTCGTTCTGCGTCTTCAATTCTATCAATAGTGTTTTCATAACGAATTAAATCATCAAATTTTTCTTCTATTTGTTCCTGCAAGCGATTCAACAAGTCCTTATCTTTGATTAAATTTTCATATGAGATATTTTCTATCTTTTCTTCAAGTTCCGAAAGATTTTCCTCATTTGCTTCCAATTGTTCTTCGTAACCTTTCAACAACAGTTCATCTGTTCGTAACTCTTGACGAAATTCTTTAAGGTCTTTAACCAAACCTGAAATATCTTCCAATTCCTGTGGTACCGAGGAAACAAACGCAGTTAAATCTAACAACTCAGTATTCTTATTTTGAACTTCTCTTTCCAGAAGTTTAACTTCTTTCGTGTATTTATTAAGTTTGTCATAAACGTTTTTCTTTTCTTCTGTTAATTCTTCTAACTTTGCTTCGTAATCAACTGACTCTAACATCTTTAATGCACCTTTCAAGTCAGAAGAATGCTCGTTAGCCACTTTAAACTTTTTCTCAAAGAAATCGAGATCAAGAAATTTTGCCAATGTTTTCTTTCGTTCTGTTGAGCGCTGATCGATAAAAGTTAATGAGCCGAACTGCGCTGAAAAGGATGTGACCAAGAAATCGTCCAAGGTACCAATCACAGACCGTATCTTATTGTCCGTGTCGCGGCGTGTAAGGCCGTTTAACGACTCTTCCTCACCGTTCACTACCTTAACAAAAGAAACGTCTGTGCGTGCCTCCTGCGTGACCTCACCGTGTAGCTTCTTTTTGTATTTTTCCGAAGTTCTTTCTACAATATACTTCTCATTATCAATTTTGAACACAACGCGACCACGAGAATTGTCCTTATGTTGATTAATCATATCACAATTCTTTCTAACATTTTTCGAGGTACTATTGAACAACGTGTACATTAGCGAATCAATGATACTTGATTTGCCAGAATAACTTTTTCCAAAAATGCCCACCAAACCATTTAAGGATGAAAAATCGACTTTGTTTCCTTTGCCATAATTAAACAGATTATCCCACTCAAGGTCTTCTACAGACCAGTGCACATTGCGAACCATCTCCTCTTCTGATAACACCTCTGAATTAATTTTACTGTTAATTTTTACGATGTCTTTTGAGATATCCTTTTCAATATCATAATCAACCAAGTATTCTTTAATCAGTTCTTCTTGAACCTTTGTGTCTCGAAGATTCTTTTTGGAAAATTCGTCATCAATGTTAACCTGTATTCTACCTTTCTTTGTTGCTCGATTCAGAAAGGACACTGACTGTGGTTTAAATTTGCGTTTAGCAACATCCATTGCCTTACGCATCACATCTAATGAAATATGATAATCTGAGACCAATCTCAACCTTGCATTAGATGGCACACTGATCTTATATGGGATTCTGCCCTTTGGAGTGAGAGAAATTGTTACAAACGGTTTCGGGTTTGTAAGCTGCACATGGCGACAATCATAATCTTTTTTGTCTTTAATTTCCCAAATCAAATAACCTTTGTCATTTGTTTCACCAAAATTCTGTGTTATTAGACTACCGGGGTATCTCACCTTGCCTAACTTATCTAGTGTTTGATTTGTTTTGTGAATATCGCCGAGCAAAGCGTAATCATATTTTACCAATTCTTCTAACTCTAGATCGCCATGCTCTAAAACACGACCAATATCTGTCACCGAGTTACTAACGCAACCGTGGTAAATAGCAGCATTAAGTTTTTTATCATCAATGATCGATGGCCAATTGTCTTCATCGAAAATCGATAAGTGATAAAAATCTATATCAGGAAACCGGAATATATTCGCGTCGCGGGAATAGAACAAGTTATCATTATCAATGTTATTTACCACCGGTGTAATAGAGTCCATACGAGATGGTGTACGAAGTAAACCATCATGATTACCGGGAATAACAATAGTTTTTGTGATATCGGCAAGCGTTTGCAAAAAGCGCGTTGCCATATCAATATATTCTGGGGATATTTGTGTTTTCGTATGTGCGACGTCACCGGCGACTACAATATAGTCGGGTTTCTCTTTACGTAAGTCTGTATAAAGCTGATCAAATACATTTTCGTATACATCATGATACTTAAGGTTACGAATATGAACATCCGCAATGTGTGCAATTTTCAACATGTCTTATCCATATAGAAGTTCTTTAACATTCAAAGCGATCCAATACTGCGTGAAATCGTCGTTGCTTTGTACTGGCAGGACTGTCAATTTTTTGCAGTTAGGACACTTTAAAGATTCGGCTTTTCCTTTTTCCAATTGCTCCTTGGTAGACACTTCAGAACAAAAGTAACAGATTCCGTATTTTGCTTTTGCCAAAGCTTTGCGATTGTATATACATTTAGTATTCATATGGCGATCCTCAGTTTTTCTTTCAGCAAATTTGAAGAAGTTATCAGAGTTGATGTCTTCTTTAATTCTGCGAATTGCTCTTTACTTAAATCACCAATGTCGCCGCTCAATACTGTTGTATCAATAGCGTGTACTTCAACATCATATCGGAGTAATTCTTCAGCAATCCGATGCATTTTTTTCACTGCATCAGGATCTAGGGCTAAGTAGATTGGTGTGTCATGCTTTATAATCTCTTTAAAGGTCTTACTCCTTTTTCCAATTGTTGAACCTAGAAGAGGTATAGCGTTAGTTGCTTTAATAGCGTCAAAGACACCTTCCACAACAGTTAAATCACTTTCCCAATCAACATATAACTCATTAAATATTATTTTTTGTTTGTTTGCCTTTGGGTTCCAATATTTTGTTGATAAGCTCTCGCGATAAGCTCTCGCCACAAAATAGTTTACATCACCGCTACTATTAAATGATGGTATGATGATTCTGCCGCCATAATCTCCATATGGACAGTAACCCATTTTCCAATATAAAATATCGTAATCTGCTAGGCCGCGGCTGGCAAGATAATTTTTTGCCATCCGGTATTCTTGATTGTTTTGATGTTTAGTTAAGGTTCGAAATTCCTCGGGTAGTTGTAGTGCGGGTTCAACAAATTTTTCTTCTGAATAAAGATCATCCAAATACTCCCTTAAATCGGTGGGCAACCCTATCTCATCATCAAATTGCTTCCACAATTCCTTTTCTGATATAGTTCCCCATTTTCGGACTAATCGGTGTAGTTTAAATCCGCTATATTCGCAGATCCAACACTTCCAACAATTCTTGTCCAAGTTAACACTTAACTTGTTTTTGTGGTGATTACATTGAGGGCATGAAAAGAGATATTCTTTTCCCTCTTGTCGATATGATCCTAATACACTCGTTAAGACTTCGAGTTTTCTTCGCAAAGTAGTTCTCCAGCACGGGCTATAACGTACGCATCGGCTCTGTCATGCGATCCGGGCTTGGGGTTGCCATACCGGGTCAGGTTATAAGAGAAGCCGCTCACACTTGATTCTACTACGTCTAGGACGTGCTGTTTACTATCTTTCCCAGAAAAGCCTTTTGTGTCAATTCCAACCTTTTTTCTAGCTGTTACGGCTCGAATCTTTTCGGGTCTAACTCCAAAGATTTGTTCACAAATTAATGTGTATACCGCGTTAACTTCGGATAATTTCACTATTGTTTTTGTTGAGGTGCGGCCGCGGGCAAAGCCAAGTAACCGTTCCTCGATATATATATCCGTTATTTCATACTTTTTATTTAGCTCGATCATTAGATCGTTAAATTCAGTCGCCAAATCGTTTGTATGAGGGTATTTTTTTCTGTTTCGTGTATCTAATATATCTGAATATTCTAATTCTCCATCATCCAAAACACAGATGCCAGAAATTGTGCTTGAAACGTCTAGACCTAAAATCACTTCTTATCCTTTCTTATTGCATTGTAAACATACCCTGTTTTCGTAAACCTGATATGTGCTCTTAATTTTTTGTGTTTTTGTTCACGAACGGGGAAAGCCAAGTTTCCTTTGTCATCAATCCACAAGCCACATCTTCGGTGATTATTGAAATGATGTTTGGAAACAACTAACATCATATATCCAACTTGAGTTTGTAAGTTAGATCACGTGTTTCTTTTTTCTTCACTGGCTTCGCGGTTTTTGCAACCGCTAATAGATTTTTGTCCTCGTCATAAATTTGAACATGAGAAATGTAAGTTATCTTCTCAAAGCTACCTGTAGGATCATTATAACCTGTTTTTACAACATTGGTAATTTCAGTTTCTCTAGGTTCCTTATAACCCCTTGAAGAAGTAAAGGCAGTTAAATCTTGGCCGTGGGCAAGATATGTAGGATTGTTGGAATGGTTAAACTCACCAGAATTAGCATGACAAAACATCGTTAAAACTGGGATTTCTTTTTGTCCTTTAAAATCAATTGAGAAACTTGCTGACTCAAGAATTCCACTACCAAACCCTGACTCAATGCCTGCTCCAAAACGTGACCAGCGAGCTGTTACGGGTGTGGCATCATTATTGTAATCCAATGTTGTAGGAGAGATATTCCAACTGCCTGTCAATACAATAAATCCCTCTTTGTATAAACACACGCCCGCAATTGATCCGCTACCGCTACTGGCAATTGGTGCAATTTGTGTTAGTACTCCATTCTTACCAGTATCTTGTGCTTGCGCGACCAAGGTACCGGTAATAAAAAATTTAAGATCAACTGTGCCGGGTTTAATTTGTGAGCCATAGTACATTGATGAGATATCAATTAAAGACATTTCTTGCTTATCCTTTTCGCCATAAGAAGACGAATAGGCAAAATGAGGACTCCAAATTTTATAATAGTCTAATGTATTACGCAAAGAAGACGTAATATAAGGGTGGGCACCATTTAATGCATAATGCTTTCTTTCTAACGACGAAGTAACGAACAGCAACGCTGAACCGGTAATTTCATCACCATAGATGTAATTTTCATTAAATTGTGTTTGTGAGACTGCACTGAGATTATAATTGTGGCTATTTTTGATTAAAAAGCTGTATACATCCAGCGATGAAGACGGCCACAATTGTGACTCATAGATCGTTCCATCATAAATGTAGAAGGATTGTTTCGGGTAAGCTTTGACTACATTATATAATAGGTCTTGTTTTTTGAATCTCTTAACTGACATTCGACCAACACCTCAATGTTTCAGTAGTCCAAGCGAGTACGGAGATTCAATGGCACACTAGGTGTCTTTTTGATAGGTTCAGATAACTTTGCAACTGCTAGGAGAGCGCCATCAGGAGCGTGTAAACCAATTGTGGTAATATACGCTACTGGCTCATCTGTGCTTACCTCTTTTACTCTAATCTTTGAACTATCAGTATATGTTGGATTGGCACTGTAGTTAAAATCATTCGACCCAACCCGACACATGTAAATGCGGGAATTTACTTCCACTGTGTTGTTGAAATCTAGATCATTCCAGCGACCACGAAGTGAATCAGCAGCGTGTTGGATTGTTGTACCAGTCAATACTGCGTTCATGTCAGATGAACTCAAGAATGTACCGTAATCTTGTGTGTTTTGATCACCACTGGTAGACCCTGTAATATTAAACAATGATGCTGTCAACACGGCGATACCAGCTTGATAATAAATTAGACCAACTTTGTCGCCCACTAAATGCCCACTTGATTGGGATATAAAGCCGTTACTGGCCGAGAGCACAGCGTATTCACCGGAAGGAGAATTCACCAAGAATGTCGAAGTTGCATCAGAATCTACAATAGATGTTGAAGAAGACAATGCACCAGTCATCGCGCCGCCAGTATAAAGTTTAAAGTTAAAGTTTCCTTTTTTCAATTCATCTTTAACTAACAAGCGATCGAATGTGACGAAAACGCATTCTCGAAGTTTTGAACCGCCGGCGAGAACGTCGCCATCTTGGTCAAACTCGCGAATTGTGCCATCAATATCATGACCCACTAACTTTTGCGCAAATTGGTTATAGAGATTAATTTTCTTAGCATTCTGAACATTCGTTGAAGAAGATAAGTCTGAGTTTGCAGAGTATCCTACAAAGACCTGACATATAGAATTAGCTGAAGACGAAAGAACAGGATAATCATAGATACTTTGAAACATACCATGACTAAAATTCTTGACATTTTCATCCGAATATGTCCCCGAAACAACTGAGCCAGTGATAGCGATTGCCTCGTTAATAAGTTGTCTAACAGAGACAATATCGTCTCTTTCAAAAGATTTGTAAATACTCATTTATTATGCTCCGATTATTGATCTCGTATATATCTTACTGGTACATCTAATGTCCGACCGGTTTTCGCGCCTGTAACTCGTACAATGGTATCGATGTAATCCATTGTATCTGTCGAGGCGTCTTTATCCGTCATGTCGACATCAGCGCCCAATTGGTCGAAAAAGTATGCTGACGTGTTTAAGTCTAAAGAAGCAAGAATTTTGAATTCTAAAATTGTTCCGCGGGGGCCTGAAACAACTTGTCCTTCACTTGTATCTCGCACAGAGTTTTCTGTAACAAAGTTGATATCTGTTCCCAAAGAGAAATTGTAACTAGCGATATGATCGTCATCGATATAGGATGGCACAGCTTTTGTCTTACCATTTTTAGAAACGATCGAACCAAGGCGGTGATCAATTTCCACAATATATCGAGTTTCGACTAGGCCGTCATCCAACAACCTAGTGGGTGAAATTTCAGTTGTATCAAGCCCTTGGTCAACACGAACGCGGGCGCCGCCAGCATCGGGATTTTCGCCATACATAATACCGTTGTCTGGTTTAAATAAGTCTTCAGTTGTTTTATTAACTGCTACAACGAAGGCCCCGATAGACCCGCCTGATGCTCGGCGGGCAGTTGCAGGGTCATACACTTCGTTAAGTTTTAGTATTGGGAGGTATAATAAGTCTTGTCGCGGAATCGTAACCAAATTGTGCTTTAAAGCTGCACCATTGTCCGTGAAGGCTTCCAATACGGGTGATTGAAGGATTTCTAAATCATAATACGCTGAACCGGATGAATGATTTTTGTTATATAACTCATAATTGATTTCATCATCACCTAGAGAAAACTTAACAATTTGAAATTGTCCGTCTCCACGTGCGAGACGCTCCCGACCGGTATCGGTCAGAACAACATCGATTATAATATCTCCATCATTTTTTAGTATACCCATTATCTCTTCTCCTCAATTCCGCTGTATTAAATAGCCTTACTTACAATAAATATCATTTTTAATTTTCTACCAAAGAATTTAGAATATCGTAAAATGATCTTGGGTTATCTGCTATTATATCATCACTTACGTTACTTGTTATTTTAAAACTCTCTGTCTTGTAGTCGAATGTTACATTTAAATCGATTTTTCTACCAGTAGATTTAGATGTAAATCGAATTTTAAATTTTTTACCCCAAACTGGTTCTCGGGTCGGCCCTAAAAACATTTCGTCTAATTCGGGGTCAAATGTTGTTTTGTTAGTTAGTTCTGATTTTGCCAAATTCATATCCTTTTGCTGATCTGCGACATTAATCTTGATATATTTTTTAGCTGATTTTGTTTTATATTGATTTTTAACATACTCAAAATTAACTACATTAATGACAGGGTAAACTGCGCCATCATTATTAACCAACTCTAGTTCGTAAATATGTGTAGGATTTGAAATATTTCCATGCACATCTTTCGACCGGAAGATATAGTAGTATTTTCTATTTGGTTGTAAGTTTTCTGCAACGTATGTTACTTCCAGTGTATTGGCGTCTTTTCTGCCAGCCATTGTTGTACTAACTTCTGCAATTTTTCGTGTTACAAAGTCGCCATAGTTTCGGGGTTTTGTTATTGTTCGAAATATTTCAAATGTTTTACTAGGGTCGTCTCCACGATATTTTAAAGGAATAGACTTATCTGCGCGTTGAGCACGTTGCTGTTTTTTTATCTTTTCTACGTCTTCTTCCAAAAGAATGATCGGGAATTCCTCACGTTCTCCAAAGCCGGTACATAGAGATATTGCAATTTTATCATCCACTCCAATATACGGTATAAAATCCACTTCCGGTGGTACTGGGGGTCTATCAACTATTTGAATTGGTTCAAATTCCTTCTCCATAATTTCGGCAAGAATAAGCTTTGGGCGGTTATTGATCTTCAAACGCGCAGTATCATCATCCAAAAACCCAACTACTTCAGGATCGTCCCCAATAGCTTCATAATTATACTCGTTGCCAATTACGACATGATAAGACCAAATCTTGTATACATATTCTTTTTCGTATTTAACCTGCGTGTCAACAAATGAAATTCTATCTATCTCATTTGAGTTTAAAAACCAAAAGTTTTGAATAGGGGGAGATACACGACGACCCTTGTTTTTAACTTCATGTTTTGATACTCTGTATATCACTGGTTCTGAGTGTGCCTTATCACCAGATAACATTTGGCAATATGTTCGAAGATAATTCTTAATGTATGTTCGAAAGTTACCCAACAATATAATCCGCAATAACTGTGTATAAAACTCGTCTAGTTCATCATTCTCATCGAGATAGGCATCAATTAAAATACCGAAATCAGTTGCGTCTAATTCGTCCAAAGGTACAAGAGGGTTTCCTTGTTCAATAGAAGCCACCAATTCATCCGCTTGTTCTTCGTCGGATTGTAAAGGATTTTCTCGTCTATTGGACCCCAAGTTATTTGATGGCAGTGCACCTTGTAGCGCGTTGACTCCACTCACATCAGATTTCTGAATAGGTTTAACATTTTCTTTAGTAAATTGCAGATTCTCCCACCATGCCATAATATCCCATGTTTTAACAGATTCATTATCTAGTATATTCAAAGAATCACTATTATCTAATTTTCTAGAAAGGGCCATGTCTTTTTCGATAATAGTAGTTGGGAACCCTCGTCTTTGTGCAATCATATCTCTAACGAAAGAGATGAGAAAATTCTTTCCCATTTTCGAATTTTGCAAAAATTGTGAGAATTCTGTCGTTGCGGCAGTTTCTAAATCAATTTGAACTGACATAGGATAGGTTTTTGATCGGGTCAGTGCCTCATCGAACAAACCTTGAGTTATCTCATCGGGAGAGAACATAATATCTTTAAATCGCGATGTCATATCTCTGCGCCAGAATTCGCCAGTATCTCTTATACTATTCGTCCAAGTGTCAAAATACTGTGCTAAATCACGAATTTTTACTTCACCTTCTTGATTTAAAAACTTTTGTAGTATATTTTCTGCTTCACCATCTAATGTCAGCAAGCTTTCTATATTCTTATCTACAGATAAGTTTCTAAGATAAGATATCATCGCGTAAACGTTTGGCATCAACTGTTCACTAATGCTATTTTTACGAGTTAAAGATTCATAATTCTTAATGTAAAAATTGTAATTCACTTTAATTTCTGAAGATTTAGTGATTGCATTGGTTTGTGTATCTGAAGTTGGGAGAGTATAAGTAAACGATATATCTTCCAGTGGTTCATTCAACAGAACTAATGGATCATACGTCAATTTGTTTATACCACCACCATTGATCAACGCCGCCCAATACGTTTTACTGAAACGGCCTTTGTTTTCGAATTTGGTTTTATGGGGTTTTAGATAACACACCGCGTCTTTGTTCGGAAACATGCTTTCAGTCCCGGTCGCCTCAAGATTAGCTACACGTAAATCAAACAATTTACCCGATTCTTGAAAACGCGTTTGTGGCGCGCCGAATTCGATATTACCATTTCTAGTAAACCAATAACGTGTTAATATTTGTCGCAAATGGTCATTAACTTCAATATCATATTTGATAGGTACTGTAGGATCAAACTGAGTTCGGTTCAGATTTGTTATTGTTGTTCGTTGGGGTGAATACGTTTGTGTTTCTACAAGATTAATCTGATCGCCGGAACTTTGCCCCACAATTGGGTTTACAGTTGTGCAATTTGTTTTATTAGGTATTTCGGTGCCAACGAAAGCAGAAACAGGATTGAAATTCTGCACATTCCGGACGCCTTCTGTGACTGCGGCCTTGATATCCGCGGTTTTTTCTTGCCGTTCCGACTCTTCTACAGACTGTAAACTCACAGTTGCAGTTTGAGTCGCTATTTGAAATTTCTTAAACATTGTCATCTTCTTTTTGTAAATACTCCAGAATTCAACCTGAATGCTTTTTTGATATTTTTGAAGTTCCTGAATTCACGAACCCGATCTATGGCTTTAATTTGCGCTTGATCGAATGTGACAGATTTCTTGTTCTCTTTGTTAAATGTAAGAATAAAGTAATCGTTATAGATAGGTAATTCGTCATAAAGTCTTTTTTCTTTTTTATCAAAAATGGCAGCATCATACCGTACAATACGACAGAGCATGTCGTTATGAGGATAACTTTCAATATTATCTGTAGTTAATTTTTCCCAAATCGGCTTTTTAACAAAAGTATTTCGATCATTTGATTCAAAACTCATTAACCCCTGTACCTCAACAATATTCATGTAGTTTAGTATAAAAGAAGAAATGTTTTCATCAGTAATGTCCCCGATGCCGCCCTTGGGAGTAAAAATATTCTTCGTGACGCCCTTAATTCCCAATGATGAAGCAAACAGGGATTTAATCTGATTTGGCATTGAGGCCACATCTTTTTGTACAATTTGTTTTTCATCCAGAACGTTTATTGGAGTTTTAAGATCGTAGTAGTAAGATAGTTTCGATTGGTCGCGTTTATTCGTCTCAAAAACTTTCTCGTTCAACGAAAGAGATTGATTGTTTTTGTAAGAGTTAGCGATATTCTTCATCGCAGCAAGTGCTGATGCTTTAACGGTGTTATTTGACTGATTAACCTCCAAATCCTTTCCAGTGAATGACTCATCTTTAAACACTTGTTCTTCGGGTACTTCATTCGGTTTTTCTTGTTCTGTGCGTGGTATTGTAATTCCTAAATTTGTTGACAAATTATACAGTCTTTTGTTAACCAATTTTTCGTTTCTGTTTATGCCATCAGGCACTTCTACGTTTTCAATGCCGCCATCTGTGGCTTCAACAAGCTTAAGTTCCAACAAATCGGCTTTTTTGACATCATAAGAATTCAAAGGGGTCATATATTCACGCTCATTAGGTGAAAAGTTCATCTTGGATACAGTAAAATGAGATAAATAATTATTAAATGTGTTATCGTTCGGCGAATATGATCTCTGTGTCGTGTTTAGACTAATTGGTGTCTTAACGTTATTATAATATTTCTTAGTTTCCGATTCGGCTCGGAGCTTAAACTTCTCTATACTCATAGAAGACAAGCCCTCCTCGTTATCATATGTCACAATTTCGTTGTTATTTGAATATTCTAAGAATTCCATGCCTTTAAACTTTATTGTATTGGAATCAAAAACATCCTTAAATTGATATTCGACTGTAATAGTATTATCCAAAAAACTTGATTTGCGAATTGTATCAGAAGCAATTGGATCCGCTTTACTGAAATTACGAACGAATCGTTTTTGCAAAAATACGCGCTCCATGAAGCTTCGAAAAGCTTGAACAACTTCCAACATTTTCTGAATCGTTTGTATAGTTGCTTTCACAGGGTCAACAAAATCCAAAAAGATGTTTACAATATTGTCATCCAAATTATTAAGTAATAATGATACATTTACCGTAAACTCTACAACATTACCTTGCCATTTAAATGTTTTTTGAGAAAGCTTATCTTTATAAAAAGAATTTAACTTCCCTGTCTTAGAAATGTGATGGCGAGGATCCAAAGCTTCTTGCAAATATTTAGATATAAACTTTTCAACCTTTTCAACCTTTTTGTACACATTATTGACAAAAGTAATGGTACCGTCCTCAATGACGAGTTTTATGTAATAAGAGTATAAACCATCTGTTACATTTTTCATCTCATGGTCTAGGGCAGTAAAAAACCTCAAATCATTAAAACTTATATTTAGTTCTCGTATCGTTCCCCTTACTTCCTTATTAATCGGGTTGATATAATCACTCTTTTGGAATGACCCAAAATTCTTTTCAGAACCATCAGCTATCACAAAATTATCTATTTCATCATTAAAATATTCTATATCTTCTAAAATCGTACCGATATGATTGGCGCGTTTAATCTTATGAACTCTTCGACGAGCAATTTCAATCTTCTTAATAGGGGAAAGCTTTAACATCTTGTTACCACGTGCTTCGTCATTCTCACGCAAAAGAGCACCGAAAGATCCTAAGTCTTTAAGAATGCTTTTGTAGTTTATTCCGAAAGCCATTTTGGCTCGAAGTTCATCATCTTGAGTGATACACAAATCAGTAAAATATTGTCTTCTTTTGGTATCAGACGGTAGGTCAATTTCTTTGTTTTTTATTGATGACAAAAGATCATTAGCAGATCCAAAATCAATAAGAGTTTCTTTCTGTGCGCGAAAGGCGCGGAAGTCTGTCACTACAGTGTTTGGAACTTTCTCTGCTGTTAACTTTTCTGTAGTATCATATTTAGAATATTCTTCTGTTTCCGGGTTGTATTCCACCGGGCCATTGTATAAAACATTCGCCGAATCAATAAAGATATTGGATTCCGAAACAATTTTGCCATTATTGAATACATTTTCGATTGTCAACGAAGAACTTGCTGACTTAATCTTATTGTCTTCTATATCAATATTAAAATCTTCTTGTATGGCATTGATATCAAAATACGAATACGCCAAAATGCTCAAATAATCGGGGCTAACATCTCTAAACTTAAAATTAATTCTAATAATATTTTCTTGGATTTCTTCGTCGTCAGTGAGTTCGACATCGATATCTGAAACGTATTTTGTAGCAACATTAATTAAACCTTGTTGTCTTAATGAATCGACAGCATCGCCAGTAATCAAACTAAAATTGTCTATCACGTTAGCCATAACATCTTTTGATGTTATCATAACAATTTTAACTCGTAGATACTTGTCCATAAAATCTTTATTAATAAAGTTGGAATACGGAGAACTATCAGTATTACTTTCAAACATTGCCTCAACATCGATTGATAATACATCAGTCTCCTGATGGCCGGGTCGAACGTCTGTTAGTGGTAATACGACAAAGCGGCCGCTACGGGGGCTTTGTTTCACGATAACGTCATCGCGCACGTGAGGATTATCAGTTTCAATGTTATTTAAGAATACAGCATCTAGGTCGATGCTTTTTATATAAATTTTTGGAAATAAACTAGAATCAATCATCGCAGTCATCCGCTAAATCTGGGCGTGTAACATCAGTTCTATATATTCCGCGAGGAATAGAAATTTGTGTATCGGAGCATTTTCTGTAAGATCCGTAGATACCTTGGCGTCGTGATTCTGGAACATACCTACAAAGTGCTTCTAAAGGGATCTCGTCGTCGACCTCAATGACCAAATAATACTCGACGTTTTCTGGTGTTATATTATTGTCTTCAAAAGCATTGAAAAATTCTTCATCGTCATAGATGTCATCACGCACGAAGGGTTTTTGCTTAAAGTAAAGTGGGATTAACTCTTCCTGTTTGTATGTTGTATTTCCACCAGAAGTAACATTAGTATCTTTTTCTTCTACCATAAACACTTCTATATCAAAATTGTCATTCTTAAACATCGAATTAATTTCTTCCAAATCAATAAAGATATCTTGATTCACTACTTCAACAATTGTCCCGTCATCAAATTCTTCTATATCATTTTCCAGCACGGTTCCTTCAAAACCTTGAAAAGAAATTTCCTCGAATAGCTCTTCAGAAATCCCCTTAAATACATTAATAGGATATATATTATCTTTAAGATTTATTTGAGGTATTCTAACCGGTGCAACTGCTCCAGAGATAACTGGTGATGCTGAAAGTATATCACCAGCATAAAGCTCTAAAGCCCAAGCTGGTGCATATACACTTGAATATTTTGAATTACCTAGTGAGGAATTCGAATTGTAGGTCCGCTCTACTTCAGACTGGTTAAACGTAACATATTCGCCTTCTCTAAGATTAGCGACATTTTTTTTGTATTCCGTTTCAACGCCGGCCACAATTGTTTGTGGTTTTGTGTATACCGTTTCTTCCAGCAATCTAGTTTCAACTTCTTCCGAACTCGCTGTTAAGGATACATATTGACTATCATATAGAATGTCATCGTCATCAAAAGAATAGTATTCAGGCATAAATTGGCCCAATGCTAACTTTTGTTTACCAAGTTTGGTAAGTTGCAAATTTATTACTTCTTCTTTATCATCGAATATACTCATCAATCATAATTACTTAGAGATTTGATTCTTTGCAATTATAATATACTTGTAGATCTAACTCACCATGTATATCCGTCTCTTTCATCGGGGCACGGCCACGGGCAATATAGTTAACTGTTATTTCCATATCTTCATTGACATATGGTCGCAAATCAATAGAGCCGTCAAATTGCGGATTAACCGTTTCTTCGTCCGCGTTGTTGAACCACATTAGCGGTAAATCATCTTCTGTTTTTAAGATCGCGAATTTAACAAAAGATAAATTGCCGGGACTGACCGACAATCTCGCACCAGTGATATGAATGTGGTCTGAATGGTAAACATACCCCAAATTATATCCTCTCGCGGTTCGGTTTTTAATGTTTATTGTGCGACTTCCTGTTTTAGTGTAAAAGATTCCAGTATAAATAGGTTTTGTAACGTATACCGTAACTTCGGTCGTTTCTTCAACCATTTGACATTCCACAACAGTTGATTCTCCTGAATTGTTTGGATCATCAGAAGGCTTCCGTGGGTCTTCAGAAGGATCGTAAGCCGTAGAATTATCACGGTCTGGGGACGGTTCATAAAAGTAGTAAGAGTCGTCCTCCGTCGATTGTACGGGGTTTGGCGGAGCCACTGATTCGTTATCAATTGCATCAGGTGCTCTCTTAAAGAATCCGCAAGATATTGCCAAAACCATGATCATCATTAAAATAATTTTTTTCATTTTTTCTCCTTGTTACGTTGTGGGCGTTCCATCGTCATCACTACCGCCAAAGCCACCGAGGTCGCCAAGGCCGAAACCAGCACTATCTGAGAGGTCTTGGTCACCGGGCGCTGGGCCTTCTTCTTCCGGTGGGACGGTATCACCGCCTGTTGTGTCACCGCCTGTGAAATCAGGCGGCGGGGGGTTACCAAGGTTAAAGTCAGGACTTTCCGCGGGAATCACTTCGTTGCCGGTGGAAGTAGTGGAAGTACCGCCTGTTGTGTCACCGCCGGTGGAAGTAGTGGAAGTGCCGCCTGTTGTGTCACCGCTTGTTGTGTCACCCGTTATTCCTCCATGAAACTGTGGATCATCGAGGATGAGTGCTGCGTCGGGTTGATTGAACGTTTGGAACGTTTGTTCTGGAATTGACTCAACCGGTTCGAACTCTTCTAACTCGAACACCGGTCGAAGAGTTAACTTCTCGTTTGTCGACGTAAGTTTACGTGGCTGTGATTGACCGGGTTGACGAATTGCAGAGTTTTTGCTTCGGCGTCGTTGTGTTTCATCATTTGTTTCAATATGAATTCCAGACTCAATTTTGGCCATTTCGATAATTGTGCAGAAATCATAAGGCCAATTGTATGAGTATTCAGGGATGCTAAACAAATCTGTTCCTTTCGTTCGAAAACGGAACCTCGAATCTTCCCGAGAAGCCAATACTTTGTTACTATAATCCCACTCAGCTTTTTTCTTCACTTTAAAGATTTGCCATCTAATCTTTTCCGAATAGAATGGGAGCATCTCATTTTCAGAAAATTCATTACCAATTGTAACTGATACTTGTTTAAGTTGTGGTTCTGGAGCAACATTGTGCCAGATTCGTTTCAAATCTTCTCTAGTTAATTCCATCTTGAATTCAAAAAAGAACATCGCAATCGGATCAACCTTTGGACTACCACTGGATCCATCGAATGTAAGGAAATCGAATTTTGGTGGTATCACATATTTTGGCATTACGTTGATCGTATTTCTCAATGCTGGTCCGACATTTTGTGAGCCGGCTTTTGCTGCATCCAAAAGTTCTTGCTTGATTCCAAAATATTTCCTTCCTCTGGCCGTATCGTAGAATGGGATCGCTACCACTGCTTCTTCAATAATTCGCTTTTCTGCCAGTTGACAAAGATCGACCGGATCTTTTGAGAAACCCACAACATCGGCGAGAGAACCGGTGGAATCTGGGTCTGTGATTGATACAGTTGGGGTCACTGGATAAGCGTCATCCTCGGAGGTATCGTTGCTATTGTTGGTCGCGTGAGCGATGG
>Ga0306906_1000073_pt1 | contig 59108 bp, 99 predicted proteins | sample AntRauTorcE11897_FD_190405 | JGI IMG/M metagenome (GOLD analysis project Ga0306906, IMG submission 190405) | Saline lake microbial communities from Rauer Islands, Antarctica - Metagenome Torckler E11 #897 (v2) (version 2) | ecosystem: Environmental > Aquatic > Non-marine Saline and Alkaline >...
TGGATTAATGGAGAGCGTCATAGGTTGGATGGTCCGGCTGTTGAGTGGGCTGATGGTGATCGTTCGTGGTATTTGAATGGAAAGTTTCATAGGTTGGATGGTCCTGCTATTGAGTGGACTAATGGTGAGTTGAATAGAAAGTTTCATAGGTTGGATGGTCCGGCTGTTGAGTGGGCTGATCGTTCGTGGTGGGTTGATGGAAAGCAGCTTACGGAAGCTGAGTTCAATTCTAGGCAACAGCGATGTGCAGGTAAGGTTGTAGAGATTGATGGCAAGAAATACAAATTGATGGAGGTTTGAGATATGATTGAGTATACAGTGCGAGTTGAGGATGATGGTGGTCGTGATTGGTATTTGAATGGCGAACGTCATAGGGAAGATGGCCCTGCTATTGAGGGGGGTGATGGTGAGCGTCAATGGTGGGTTGATGGAAATCTTCACAGAGAAGATGGTCCGGCTATTGAGCGGGCTGATGGTAGTCGTGAGTGGTGGGTTAATGGAGTGCCTCATAGGGAAGATGGTCCGGCTCTTGAGATGGCTGATGGAGATTATGTGTGGTATTTGAATGGGCAGCTTCATAGGGAAGATGGTCCTGCTATTGAGCAGGCTAATGGTTTTCGTTCGTGGTATGTGAATGGAAAACGCCATAGGGAAGATGGTCCGGCTGTTGAGTTTGCTGATGGTGGCCGTTCGTGGTATTTGAATGGTCAGCTTCATAGGGAAGATGGTCCGGCTGTTGAGTGGGCTGATGGTGATCGTTTTTGGTATTTGAATGGAAAACACCATAGGGAAGATGGTCCTGCTGTTGAGTTGGCTAATGGTGTTTGTGAGTGGTATTTGAATGGGAAACGCCAAGGGAAGATGGACCGGGTATTGAGTGGGCTGAAAGCTCGAAAACAGCCTAAACAGCCTACATGTAATGGTAAGGTTGTAGACATTGACGGTAAGAAATACAAGTTGATGGAGGTTTGAGATATGATTGAGTATACAGTGCAAGTTGAGGGTGGTGATCGGTTTTGGTATTTGAATGGGCAGCTTCATAGGGAAGATGGTCCGGCTATTGAGTGGGCTAATGGTTTTCGTTCGTGGTATTTGAATGGAGAACGGCATAGGGAAGATGGTCCGGCTATTGAGTTTGCTGATGGTTCTCGTTGGTGGCATTTGAATGGGCAGCGTCATAGGGAAGATGGTCCTGCTCTTGAGATGGCTGATGGTGGCCGTTCGTGGTGGATTAATGGAGAGCGTCATAGGTTGGATGGTCCGGCTGTTGAGTGGGCTGATGGTTCTCGTTTTTGGTATTTGAATGGAAAGTTTCATAGGGAAGATGGTCCGGCTGTTGAGTGGGCTGATGGTGATCGTTCGTGGTATTTGAATGGGACGCAACTTACGGAAGCTGAGTTCAATGCTAGACAACACCCTACCTGTAATGGTAAGGTAGTAGAAATTGATGGCAAGAAATACAGGTTGATGGAGGTTTGATATGATTGAATATACAGTGAAGGTTGATGTTAATGGTAATCGTGGGTGGTATTTGAATGGAAAGCTTCATAGAGAAGATGGTCCTGCTATTGAATATGCTAATGGTAGTCGTTCGTTGTGGGTTAATGGGGAACGCCATAGAGAGGATGGTCCGGCTATTGAGTGGGGTGATGGTGGTCGTTCGTGGTATTTGAATGGAAAGCTTCATAGGGAAGATGGTCCTGCTATTGAGCGGTCTAATGGTGATCGTTCGTGGTGGGTTGATGGAGAGCGGCTTACGGAAGCTGAGTTCAATGCTAGACATCAGCCCTTTGATGGGAAGGTTGTAAAGATTTATGGTAAGAAATACTACAAATTGATGGAGGTTTGAGATATGATTGAGTATACAGTGCGAGTTGAGGATGATGGTGACCGGTTTTGGTATTTGAATGGGCAGCTTCATAGGGAAGATGGTCCGGCTATTGAGTGGGGTGATGGTAGTCGTTCGTGGTATTTGAATGGAAAGCTTCATAGGGAAGATGGTCCTGCTATTGAGCAGGCTAATGGTTTTCGTTCGTGGTATGTGAATGGAAAACGCCATAGGGAAGATGGTCCTGCTGCTGAATATGCTGATGGTGGTCGTTTTTGGTATTTGAATGGAAAATACCATAGGGAAGATGGTCCGGCTATTGAGTGGGCTGATGGTGATCGTTCGTGGTATTTGAATGGAAAGCTTCACAGGGAAGATGGTCCTGCTCTTGAGATGGCTGATGGTGTCCGTTCGTGGTGGATTAATGGAGAGCGTCATAGGTTGGATGGTCCTGCTGTTGAGTGGGATGATGGTAGTCGTGAGTGGTATTTGAATGGGAAGCAACTTACGGAAGCTGAGTTCAATGCTAGACAACACCCTACCTGTGATGGTAAGGTTGTAGAAATTGATGGCAAGAAATATAAGTTGATGGAGGTTTGAGATATGATTGAGTATACCGTGAAGGTTGAGGGTGGTGATCGTTTTTGGTATTTGAATGGAAAATACCATAGGGAAGATGGTCCGGCTATTGAGTGGGCTGATGGTGATCGTTCGTGGTATTTGAATGGAAAGCTTCACAGGGAAGATGGTCCTGCTCTTGAGCGGGCTAATGGTTCTCGTGCGTGGTGGGTTAATGGAGAGCTTCATAGGGAAGATGGTCCGGCTGTTGAGTTTGCTGATGGTTCTCGTTTTTGGTATTTGAATGGAAAGTTTCATAGGGAAGATGGTCCGGCTATTGAGCAGGCTAATGGTGATCGTTCGTGGTATTTGAATGGAGAGCTTCATAGAGAAGATGGTCCGGCTATTGAGTGGGCTAGTGGCACTCGTAAATGGTATTTGAATGGGACGCAACTTACGGAAGCTGAGTTCAATGCCAGACATTCTTGTGATGGTAAGGTTGTAGAAATTGATGGCAAGAAATATAAGCTGATGGAGGTTTGATATGATTGAATATATCGTGAAGGTTGAGGATGGTGACCGGTTTTGGTATTTTAATGGGCAGCTTCATAGGGAAGATGGTCCGGCTATTGAGCGGGCTGATGGTAGTTGCCAATGGTATGTGAATGGAAAACGCCATAGGGAAGATGGTCCTGCTGCTGAATATGCTAATGGTGGTCGTTTTTGGTATTTGAATGGAAAGATTCACAGGGAAGATGGTCCTGCTGTTGAGTGGGATGATGGTGTTTGTTTCTGGTATCTCAATGGAAAGGGGCTTACGGAAGCTGAGTTCAATGCCAGACATTCTTGTGATGGTAAGGTTGTAGAAATTGATGGCAAGAAATATAAGTTGATGGGGGTTTGATATGATTGAATATACCGTAAAGGGTGATATGTGTAAATGATTGTAGAATATAAGACTCTGCGTACTGGAGAATATGAGTCCCGTGTGGTTGTGTTTAGGGATAAACATCATAACATTGTGGATATGCATTACCATGATTTTTCAGGTAAGTTATATTATCCTCGCTTTGTGTTGTATCACATTTCCTGTGATGAGTATGCGGGTTATGTGCGGCCTCGCATGTCGCCTACATCTATTACCTCTTATAATAGATTTTAAATATTTTTTGAATACTGGCAAATATTCGGTATATGAATGTATACGAGTGGGAGGTAATTCTCCCACTCTTGTCATCAATGACACAATCTCGTATATTAATATGGAACGCCTTAGCTATGAGTATATTAGTGCGCTTTACACGATTGATGATTTTATTCACTTACTGAGTGGTGCAGGGAATGACTACGATACAACGGATAACGGCGTTCATGCGTCAGTTCAAAATTGATCTGACAGTGCATTATGGGCTGCTGTCTTGACTACTTATCTTAAATCGGATACGGCATTAGTGCTTCCTAATTCCATTGGACATCTCTATGTGCGGGCGGACGATGTAGCATACATTCCATATTTTGGGTTGTATGATTTCTCGCAAGACGCCTACACTAAGTTTTATCCGGCATATACTGCTGTAGAATGGCGTAATAAGTTCCCACATACTAGTTTTGTCATGAAAGCAATGTTTATACATTCAACGATGATGATATGAGACTCTTGTGGAATGATTGGCTGAGGGAAATGAATTTTGTAGATTAAGGACTCTGCTATGATGCAACTATGTGTAGAAACTGGGCTTTTTACAGTACCCGACGTGATAGATTTCTCTATACGGTAAGTGGTCTAAATAACCCAACTTCTAACCCGTGGTATGGATTCCATACTCTCCCAACTTCTAACCCGTGGTATGGATTCCATACTCTCCCAACTTCTAACCCGTGGTATGGATTCCATACTCACCCAACTTCTACCCGGTATGGATGGCGTTCGAATATCCGTATAGCCGACGGATTAGTTATGCTCAGGTATGATCCAGCTGCTCTAGCTGATCCCTACTTGATCTACCATTTTGAGAAGGGTGGGGAATATACATTTACAGATTTCATTACTATGTCCAAGAGGCTTTGTCAATTTTTTGAACGGTTTAAGAGTCTCGATCAAATCATGCTCGTGCCCCCAACTTCTGAAGGTTACGGGGATTTCACGCGTGCTGTTCATTGGGAACATATGTATGATATGATTGTTAATGAAATTAGTGATCTATTGACGCTGGTCTTAATTAATATTGATTTTAATTGTATAAAGGAAAAGGATGCAGATTTAGGTGATATACGACGAATACTTGCTAAAGATGTGATTATTCCGGCATTTAATTTTGATACAATGATTGCGGTCAATATAGTTCCGAATAGTAAAATGGGACATGACCCTAACCACATGAATATCATTTCGTGGACCCACCTGATGGAATTGTATGATGAATATGCAAATGGAGAAATCTAGATGAATGTTGAAGGGTTAGTTATCTACATGGCATTTACCGATGACTATTCTCGGAAGTATGTGCCGGGGGATGTGCATCTGAGGGTAATTGTTTATAACGATCAACCTGATAATATTCTAATGGCTGTCGCGAATAGAATGTGCGGGGTTTTTCAAGAAAAGGGTTCGCGGCGAGTAGCTTATAAGGGGTGCTGGCCGGATTATTGTGTAATTGAAAATATGTTATCAGACGATTCTCTGCTCGATAGCGTCGATACAATACACACCATATGGGACAACGCAACAGATAGCCCTGATAATTTTATCATGGAAGTTCATGCGTTGAGAGCGGATGATGAATAACATACCATTTCTACACGAGCGAAATTCGATAGTGTATTACTCATGGGGGGGTTTATGATCTAAAGTCAGAGAATTTTTTAGCTAGGAAAGGGGGGTATTACCGGTGGAGTCCCCAGTTTCTACCGAATTTAGTTAATATTTTCGATTATGGAGCCCCCCATGACGCTAAGATGATTCTGGATGTTGTGGAAAATATTAAGATGAGTAGTAGTAATGGGTTGAGGTTTGATGTAGAGAATATTCTTGTGTTTAATAAAAACCATGCGAACGAACCTAACTTTGGATGTACATTTAAGATTGATGAATTTATTAGACTAATAACCGAAGGAGCATTTTGGGGATGAACATGTTCATAGAACTAATTGGTCTATCATCGTTCTTGATGATGGGTGCTGGTATGCTATACTCTTTATACCAACTTAAACAGAATCGTGATTGATATGGTACCTGTGCGATTACGAGTATGGAGGTCTAATGAATATTTTTCCCAAATGGCTATTCCGAGTCGAAGAATACAGCGAGTACTTGCACTATGATCCAACAGTAGACAAGTTCGTCGGCCTTGAGTTTTTTGGTCATGGTGATCATGTATACTGTGCGATTGATTTGAATGAATACAAGTCAAAGGGACTATTTTTGTCAAATACATCTCCCACGCCGGAGACGTTGCGCACGCCAAAGGTGGAATACATCAAAATGAACTACTCTGAAATGGTCGCAGGGGATTTTTATACACTAATATGGGTACGTATCAACACTAAGTATTACAAATTCCTAAATAGCCTGTACATAAAAATTACTTTGCATCCCAACTGGTTGGATACCTTCCCCTGTGAAGACTAATACGCCATATCTCTACATGGGAAATTATTTGTATTTCTACCCACATGGAACCGGTTTTAATAGCCCGCGATTCAGTCTAAGATATATTGTATATGATACGGAGCTTGAAGAGTTCGAGTACCGAGGGGGGGCACCAAACAATCCAGCTCATGTAGATACTATCAGGAGTCGCGCTGAACATGGCCAATGCGTTGTCTATAATGCAATTATCTCACACGCACCTGTAATTGAATTTAACAACGATGGTCCCGCTATCGTCGTATATGATATAGCCCGTCCCGTATGGAGGCATGGATTGAGTATTACGGAATGTATTCGTGTTCTCGAAGAAGATGAAATAATCGATATCTACGCAAGGCTGGAAAATGATCAGGTTCGAATTTGACAAAAAAGCTGCCATTACATTGTTTATATGCTTCGATTACACTGGATTTGTGGTATACCATGTCGATCATGATATGTACTATGGTTACAACAATGCACAGTATACATATGTTTGGTACAATCCAATGGAAAATGATTTTCGGGTAGTAACTATGTTTCCGCGTAGGAACGGGGGAGAGATTCAAGAAACTACTGGGATAGACTACGAAGTTTTTTACATATTCAAGTTAAAGACACTAGATGTAAGACACATTAGCATGCGCTTGGGTGGTTTACGTGATCCTTATCATGATCAGGATGCTGTGATAGTATGGCAATTTGGTAACCGCTCTCCGTTGAATATATATTTTCCCGCCATTATGGGTAGTAACTTTTCCATGGTCCCAGTAAATTTACATATGCGGGCTTTTGGAACTTATGAAATGTTAGATGCTAATGCGCCTTCTAGTAAGGGCCATGCAACGTGTCATGATTACAACGTAGAATGGATCAATGCAGAGCGAATAACATAATGCCTATTAATCCTCCACCAAATACTTTCAGCTGGCTTACCCAATACCATCTTATAAAGAAGAACATTAGATTAACAACGATAAGTGAATTTAGGGTTGGAAAGCAGCAACTAAATTACAAATGCGGCTTTTGTATATTTTCATTGGATAATGATGAATATTTTAGTGATAATACAACGGGTGATATTATACTATTCCCTAGTGTGCATCTGTTGGCGGTGGGTCTTCTACCATATGCAAGAGAAGAGCCAGAAGACATATTGACACGATCTTTTATTGTATTTAATTGTGTGTTGAAGGAAGTCAAATTTTTAAACTTATTCAAAATCAAGAACCCCCGATACGAACCGTTTCTTATTGATACAGCTTATCCTCTATGGGATAGTAAATTGGACCTTCTACGCGATTTGCATTCTCTGGAGCATTATGGTTATGATAGGGTCGTGGGAAAGGTAAAGGAAGCGGGACTATGAATTTAGTGTGAGGCATAATTATGGTGGTAGCTTGTATAATTATACTAGGTTCAGTTACGCTTGACATTATATTGTCCAAGCGTACTGCTACTGCTGCTACTGCTACTACTGCTACTACTGCTACTACTGCTACTACTGCTACTACTGCTACTACTGCTACTACTGCTACTGCAGATGAAGAGAATATTACATTTACACATCAATATAATATGTTATATGACCTCAAAAATATGACTTTTTTTATTAACGGCGGTTGGGTATCATCACTGGATAATATGTTTATGAGTGAACTAGTTGATGTTGCTACTCTAGGTGACTCAACAGATATAGTGATTTCCGAGTTCATTTACCTAAGAGCGTATAATGCCATTAATATAATCCATACACGAACTTGCAAATTTGAAGACTTGATACTTGATCACCAATACATACATATTGTCCCAATTGAACTCAAATTCATTATACTGTCGGTCTGTGGCTTGATGAGAGTAGAAGACTACACCCCTAATTGGGTAGAGGCCAAACGATTTGGCGGCTGAACAAAAAGCCATAAAGCTTTACACCTTCAAACGAGAAATGATACATTGGCACATTGAAGATACATGGTGAGGTTTCTAGGTGAACAAACATCGCAACGTAATCGATAGTTGGGTCAAGGCGGCTAATTATATGAGTTCTGATAGCCAATTCGATGGCGAAGATAAAATTAAGACCGATTTCGAATCATTGAATCACACGTTTGAGTTCAATAAGAACATCATGTCACTTGCACCGGGTGAATATATCATTAGGGTTGCGGTTACCGATGTTGAAGAAGGCTTGGTTGTTGGAAATAGCCAAGGCTTAAGATCAGATTCTGCGTTCTGTATATATGATCTAGAAGATTTCACGAGGGCTCAAGTTCAGAATTTTTTCTCTGGAGTTTTCATAATTCGGGAACTACGCTACCATATGAGCCTAATAAGAGGGGTGTGCGGAGGTATGGTGCAACGACTCTATGCTGCGCCTAACAAGACAATTCACGTTATAAAGCTGACTATTATTATTGGCGATGACGGTAGAATTGAAAGTTATGATATTAACTGGACAAAACCCATAATCATGCGTGGCGTAAAACTGGAGCCCCCACACGACACTAAATCGGTGTTTGACATTGAAGATTCAGACTTTCAGTAACAGAGATTAATGCGCTTGTCAGGCTCTTGATGAATTTGGAGTAGATTTATGGAATTACAAACATTACGCCGAAGAATTTTCTATTGGTTGATGTGGAAAAAGAAGCGAAGATTCTTGCTATATCATCTTGAGGATGATGCATACTCGTTGTTTAGTACTTCCAAGTATCAATATCAATCAGAGCTTTCTTGTGATATGTTTATGTCTCGAACCGAAATCACATATTGTATTAGATATCATAAATTCACAATTGATGAATATCGGAAATTCGCTGAAGGCAAGATATTCTCGAATTGATGAGTTCTTGACAACGAAAAATCATACTGGATATATGTTCTATGATCCACAACATGACTATTTCATGCGGTTGATGTGTGTTCAATATGGTGATAACGGTATGTTCGGTCCAATATCATACAAAATTCATTACCAATTGTATTTTTACGAAGAACTTCCAATGTATTTAGGGGCCAATGAGATAGCCCGACGATTCATTGTAGATATAGATCACCTCGAACACATGCGCAAGCGCATAATTGAGATTGACCCGGATAACATTCGGAGCCACTATGCTCATTTGACGTGGATTCCATTTGATATCGTTACCAAATATGGGAGGGTGCAATATGTCACACCAAGATTCACCGATGCCAAATCCCTCTTTTGATGTGCCAATAATGATATGGCATACTGATACCGCGACATTAGAGTTTGACGGTAATCAATGGAATGTTGTGAAGCTTAAGCATACGCTCGTGTACGAAGAAGGCACGGCAGTCTGCATAGACTGCGTTGGGTTTTATAATGATACAACTGGTATTGTTGAAACAACACTCATTGGTAAATTTTATGCGGATATGTTTTATATCGATAGTGTAGGTGATACTGTGCGCCAAAAGATAGACTACCTATACACGAATTATCACTATGCCCTAAACGCCGGTACGCTCAAAATGTTCCTTGTACCCATAACATATCTGTGTAATACGGGGACGGGCAAGATACGGTCATACACTCCCGATTTTGTGAAAATGATTAAAGTATGATGAAACCATGATTCCGTTGACAGTCTGTGGATGGTGGCGTATGATCGCTCTTCAAAACTAGAATAATGGGACGAATTTAAATGAGCCAAATTACTGAAAACCTTGAAAATCTTCGACAAGAATGGATCGATGGTGGGGACGCATATCCCAATGATATCGACTGCTCGCATCGCCGGTCGGCAGAGAGCCTGCATTTGAACGACTATCTTTCGGTCAACGATCCCGATTCAATGGCTGAATGGAACAGTATTTGTGGTCATACAACGGTCATTGGGCGAGTTATTCTGCGTCGTGTTATGGGTAAGATGAGCTTCATTACGCTCCGGGACGAGACTGGTGATATCCAGTGTGCAATCCAGCGTGATCAAGTTGGTGAAGAAGCCTATGCAGCATTCAAGCGGCTCTGGCACATTGGTGACATTGTTTCTGTCACTGGTGAAGTGTTCTACACTCGGACGGAAGAATTGACTGTTCGCGCAAGTGAAATTCGCCTGATCAGCAAGACTATTCTTCCTATGCCCGAGAAGCATGAAGGTCTCAAGGACACCGAGACGCGGTATCGTCAACGCTATCTGGACATGATCAGCAACAACAAGTTTGCTGTGACACTCAAGACTCGTTCAGAAATGCTGCGACGTATCCGTCGTGGTCTTGAAGAAAACTTCGTGGAAGTTGATACTCCCGTGCTTCAGGCTGTCGCCAGTGGTGCTAATGCTTTGCCGTTTGTGACGCATCACAATGAACTGGACGCTGATATGTTCCTTCGTGTGGCTCCCGAGCTTGCGCTCAAGATGCTTATCGTCGGCGGCATGGAAGGTGTGTATGAGATTGGACGATGCTATCGTAACGAAGGTGTGTCATCCAAGCATAACCCTGAGTTCACGTCTCTGGAAATGTATATGGCGTACATGGATTATAAGGCCATGATGTTTTGGTGTGAGCAGATCATCAATGATGCGATGTGCTGCGTTAGCAGTTATCACTTCGAAGGTGTTCAGTATCAGGGTCAGAACCTCAACATTGACACTACGACCCGTTTCCGTCGAATGACTGTTCGAGAAGCTGTTCTTGAGTACACTAATGTGACGGAAGAGCAGATTGATGATCGCGATGCTCTCATTCATGAATTCTTCACTGGAGAAGACCATGGTGATACGCTTGCTATGCTCCACTACCGCATCTTCGAAAAGCTGGATGTTGAGTCAAAGCTGATTGAAGCAACCTTCATCACGCACCTTCCGATTGAAGTTTCTCCGCTTGCACGGCGCAACGATGATAACCCGGAAGTGGCGGATCGATTCGAGCTTTATATCGCTGGCATGGAAATCGCCAATGGGTTCTCGGAACTCAATGATTCTGTGGAACAGCGTGAACGGTTCATGGAACAGGCTCGTAAGCACGCTGATGAGCTTCTAGGTGAAGAGCCGATGCAGTTCGATGAGGACTATATCACCGCTCTGTCTTATGCCATGCCGCCTGCTGGAGGTCTTGGAATCGGCATTGATCGTCTCATAATGCTGGCAACTGATTCCCCATCCATCCGTGATGTGATTGCGTTTCCAACGATGAGGCCCCAAAGTAGCTGATGTATCATACACTTGATAGATCAAAAGCAAAGGAAGTGACATACGAGACCATGGAGCAATTCATGGTCCGTCTGTTCATGCATTATCCCTACCACAAATGGCACTCAGAATTCTATGATATTTATCGGTGCGACTTAGATATTGATCATAGTATTATCCATCATAGCAGAGAAACGATAAAAAATCGTGCTATGCGAGTTACGACCGACGCTACCAAGTATCATACTTGGGGTCCTTCCAGATTGGCATTTCATTTAGAATACGTAGATTATAAGTTGGGAGCACCAATTGAAGTTCAGGTAAATCAGGTAATGCACACTACGTATCTAATTTATTACTACAGAGACTATCGACATTTATCACGACCAGTCATCCGCGAAGACGACTACGACTTGACAAATTATCTAGATAGATGGATACTGACGATGCTGCGGGTTCGCGAGGACTATCGTCCATGTAATGAAGTGGAACTGATGCTATATGAATTCGGAATAAAGAGTTGATATAATGGAAAAAATAGATAAACAATACCTAGAGCTTCTTCGTTCCGGTAAGATCAGACGTACCGGGCTGATTTTTTATGACGTTGTTAAAGATGAAATAAAATCACATAGGGGGGCAAAAGAATGGACCACTGTGTGGACGTTTAATGGTAAAGAAGAAGCCATAACATTCTGCCAAAAGCTCGAAGCCGACCTTATTCGCCACTGTAGTAATGCTGACGATTATAAGCCTTTTGAATTTCACACGTTTCATGTTATTTTTTGGGTAGATAAAGATCGTTTGTCTTACATGGAGAATGATAATGTTTGTTGCCTTGAAATCGATGATGCCGACATTGATGAGTTCGATTTCCTTAAACCATTTTATAAGGTACAAGCAAATGTCAGTTGAATGGGTCATCTTCGATCCCGAAACTGATATGTTCTATTATGCTAATATGCATGTTGGGTTCTATGATACAATAAATTGTATTTCTGAACATATGGAAATGCAATTTAATAACACACCCAATATGTTCTTTCAAGAGTGGTCAGATGTTTGTCATTGGTATTATAAAATATACGGATATGAGCTTGAGCATGAGCAAGCTAATAAAGATCAAGTAGAAAGATGTATGGTTATTGCATACGATCATGAAACTGGGAAAATAATGGCGAATAAAGCGATCAGCTTAATTAGACTAGTGGAAAGCAGCGATGATTATAGCACATCCAAATAAGTGGGATTGGATTAACACTCCCCCATGGTCTAAATTAGAATTGGGTCCTGACGGTAAGTACCATTTTTACGGACTATATGTTTTCGGGTTGGATGAATGGATCGGAAGTAGGTATGGTATGGGCGCAAGTGACGCTATTTGTGTTTTCAATAGTGTACATATGTTGGCATCATTTTATAAAACGGGTGACATACATTTGAAAACGGAATTCATATACACAAATGTAGTTCCGGTAAGTTGTACGAATAGATTAACACCCGGTAGGTCGTACAGTTTTAGTAAGCCGATTATTCCCGATTTCTCCATGGTCTATTGTGGTGAAACTTTAGCAACGGAGATTGAACGTGGTGATACATGGTCTACCGGACCCAAAGTTACGTAGAGACCCATATGCTATCTACTGTATAGATATGGAAGCATTTTACCACTCTGGGCACTGGACTGATGATTTCGTTTCGGCATATGTGAATATTGAAAGTGCTCGAATGACAATTCGGCATCACCTATGGAGAATGGATTGGGATAGTCTTGTAGTCGTGCCGTGCATCGTTTCACACTTCATCGATTACAACAATCGTGGTACAATTGAACAGATATATACACCTGATTTCAAATATTCTTTGAGGATGATGCAAAATGACAACTCTGAAAATCTCTATCAAGGGGACGGAAATTCATAGGCTGCTCTCTGACCGGGTAAATTGGGATAAATTTGTCATTTACCATCCTGAAAGTAACGCATTTGCTGTTATGCGAAATGATATTATTAAGATCGGAGAACCCAATTCTCCAAATTTAACACGTTTTGACAAGACTAATCTCAACAGTGCATTCAACTATATAATTTACGAAATGAATTATCCCGAGTATGCCGTTGTGGCATTTGAAGCAAGGGTTGTTAATGGTGTCTTAGAAATTATGACTCGTAACCCACTTAGGCTTCCATTAAGATGAAAGGATAGATAACCCAATGACCAAAAAAACACACAGGATAATTACAGTCTATGGAAAGGGATATGGACGCTAGAGGGTCTAACTGTATTTCGGTCAAGTTGGTTGTTGATTATATCAATCCTTCTCAGTATTTGGATGAGCGGCATTGTTTTACTTTGGCTATTCTCAATAATAGCTAAAGATTATACGTTATATGGTGCAGAGTTGACTCACGAAGTTTTTTATTACAATAATAGCTCCGTTAATGATGATAAATATTACACATCATGAGGATAAATTATGCAAGCATATACACATGCAATGAATATTCGTAAGGAAGAAGGTCATGTTCGAGAATATTACGAAACCCTCTTCCGCGCATACAGTAATAATGACCTGTTTGAAGTATATGACGTAGAACGTGAAGAGTTTGTACAATTCACTGGACGCCAAGGCTCTGAGGTAATAAACAAACAGACCTTAATAGAAAATCTTATTGAACTTGCATTGGGCGGCGAGCCAGTTGAGCCGTATATTATTATAGAATATAATCCCAAAGATACTGATTTCAACTACCCAGCATTCGTTGGCCTAAACGATGGTTATAAGAATATCTAATGATGTGGCACAAACCCAAGATGGCTTTTATTCATATACCTAAGACTGGAGGTTCTTCAGTAGAACACTTGCTCTATAGGTGTCAGTCATTCAGTGACCGTGAAGGGAAAGTTGGACAGCACTCTACTATGGCTGATGCTTATAAGTACATGAAAGGATCACCTGAAGAGTATTTTAAATTCACGATAGTCCGAAACACATGGGATCGTATAATCAGCTTCTACTTGATGCATTACAAGCGCAACTCATTTTCATTTCCAAACGTAGATATATTCAAAGGGCGACATTATGTGTCATTCTCAGATTTCTACAGAAACCTAGAACCCACATGGCAGCACGCCGAAACCGTCAAACACTACCTAGAAGTTGATGGGCAAATACCCGATGACTTACATATTCTCAGATTCGATCACTTAGAAGCCGATTTCGTGAATATGTTTGAAGTACAAGGTATTGAAATGCCTATGGAATTCCCACATGTCAATAAGAACGAGCGAGCGTCGGACAATTTGCGGGCCTACCTTAAAGCTGATCCAGAATTTGCAGACAGAATAGCTGAATTGTATGCAGATGAAATAGATCACTTCAACTTTGAGTATAGCACTCCCCATCAATAAATACAACTATAGACGTGGAGCATGTCATGCTATTAAAAGATTTGAAAGAAGCATCGTATCCCGGCAACATTGGTGCTATGGAAGTTATGAAATTCTACCAACAGGCGTCCAATGAGCAACGTGGCATGCTAGATCAATTGCTGCAACAAAAGGACTATGAAAATGCATGGGAACTTATTCAACAGGTGACGGATACTCGCTTGCATCCAATGCATGGTGAGTGATACACTAGTTTAAAAGGGAGATTCAAAATGCAAATGTTTATGATCGGATTCGCTATCGGCGTTTTTCTTACGGCTACTACACTATTGATTGTTGGATGGCTAATATCCAAGGAATCCACTACACTGGTGGGGACCGGTGCAACTCGTCCTGATCCACTGGCTACTGATCCACGAGCGAATCCGCCGGGGAAAAATAATCCATATAATACAACATTGAGCGCTGGTGAAGCGAGGATGATGGCTCAGACCGAAGAACGTCTTCGGAGCCTATGCTCATCTGCACCTACCTCAGACATTCGTGTTCAAGCCGAATTGGTGCTTAAACTTCACATCAAGATGAATGTAATCATGGACGAAGGCACAATCTCTCAAAGAAACGAAATCATGGATATGGTTACACATGAAAGTAACATGCTGTTTGCCATGCTTACTGATTATGGACTTGAACATGGTGCCGTAGACTACAATGACATTCCCATGGAGATGAGAGAGCTTCTCGAAAAATACCGTGCTAATAAAGCAGCATCTGCTCCGACGATGCCCACAACCCAAGAAGATTTGGAGGGTAATCTTGACTTCAATATGCCAAACTTTGGAAAATTTAAACAGGATGGACTATAATGACAAAAACCAAACTCAAGCAAATCATGAATACCGACGCCGAAATCTGGATAACTGTAGATGATGGTATAGGTAATCTTCTCTATGAAGCGTTCGATAATGATGACGATGAATCTGAATCTGTAGTAGTATTCAAAGTTGTAGATGATTCCATAATATTCGATGTGAAGTACGTAGTCTTTAAAATTAACGGCAGTGTGGAAATTCTATTTCCAAGTACTAAACGGAACGAAGAAATGCTTAAAGAGTTCTTTGAATTTGTCGATGAGCTTAATGCTGACTTCGAAGAAATGGCAGTCGATGTGTTCCCGAGTAACACGTTAATTTTTGCGCACTAAATAATGGTACGTGAAATAGGAGCATGTTACCATGACAGAAGAAACAAAAACACCGGGCCGTGCCGGGAGACCGCGTAAGCAGCCAAAAGCCGAAGAATCCAATAATGGTGATAGCGGAGGACCAGTGGAGTCAACAGAATCCGTTGATTCCGCACCAGATGAGGCACTAGCGTCATCTGAATCCAAAGTAGAAAGTGCTAATCTAGAAGGGGCTGTAGACCGCCTCATGGATTTTATGAAAGGCTACACTCCAATGTTCAACCGTAAGCAGAGAATGTCTGTGGTAGACCTTGGAAGCCGCCATACAGGACAAGGCATGAAGTATCGACAGCTTTTCGTAGAAGAGACGCCGGGACTTCTCAATGTCACAATCCGAGAAGGGTTCAAGAGTTCGCACGGTGGTACAGATCAGAGAAATGTGTTATACGGATTTAGTGTACCAATTTCTGAATTTGAACTATACGGACGAGTTCATCGACGTTTCTTTGGATTTAATCCAAAAAAGAATGCAAACGAAGCTACACTATTGCTTGACACATTAGAGCAAACTGTGAGAAACTGATAGCCCCCATAACGGAGTTATCATATGCTTTCATCCGATGAAGATTTGTTGATTCGTAACATTAAAGGCTTGCGGTACGAGTATGTGCCGCAAGCTGGTCACTGGAGAAGTATCAGCCAGCGTAAAAACAGAGTCAATAAAATCATCACGGTATCCCGCCTCAAAGTTGATGGAAATACCATAAACGCAAGAGTACAGCAGTACTATGCCGCGCCCATGTCCAACAGCGATTCAGCATTATCTCTAGAAGACACAAAGAATATTTCTTTTAACGACAATGGGTTCGCTGAAAAACTATCTGAACTTAGTAAAAATGATTAATATAAGTAGGGTCACTCAGAGACCTTACTGTGTTAACTGAATTGTTATAAATTAATAAACGGAGATTTAAAAAGATATCCAATGCGATATGCAAGTATTCTGTACCACACCAAAGTATCATCAGAAAAAATACCTGATACCATCGATATTGGCAAAGTAATCGGTAGGTATTCGAAGCACTCTTGCCACCATGGTTCTTGGCCAAAAGATACACCAAAGCCAACAAGACTACCAGCGGTAGAAGAAACTTCACACGTCGTGCAAGACGTTAAATTGAATGATAGTGGTGGCCTAGATGTAAGTTTTGTTATGATTGCATCACCACGAGGTTTCAGGCTAATGGACGAGTTTGATAAGCACCGTTTTGAAATGCTACCAATAATTTCGGAAGACGGAGAATCAATTCTCCGATTTGATTTCATAAAAGAGGAATAATATGAATATGATTGATATAGCAACCACAGCACGCATTAAAGCTAAGAAGTTTGTAGATTGGCTAGACTCCGTACCAAGCGTCCCCGCAGCACTGGGTGGGGTTGCAGTAGGCATGATTGTTCCCAAGACTCTGGTTATTGTACTTGCGATTGCTGGTGTTATTTGGGCTGTTAGTAAGTTTGGCGGTCTGGACGAAACCTAAAGCTTCTAATATCAACGCCGTCGTGCTTGTCCTTTCAATTTTTGGCTTGACAATTGACGGTGTTAATGTGATAATTAACCTTCTATAATTTTGAAGGTATAAAAATGAAAATAGTTCGCACATCGAATAGCACCGTGTTCGATTACATACTCCATTTGCTCAATAACTTTCCAAACAATTGGAAAGTCCTATATCCGAGCACAAACATGATCCAGTACATTTACCATGATAGTAAAGGCACGTCCTACACAGTTATTATGGATCATACCACTGTTGTTCCAAAGTTTTTCAAAGATGAAGTAAGGATTATTTTTACTAAATTGACAAAAGAACAAGTAGAAAAAATGACAGAAGCATTAAATATATTAGCAGTATCTCGTGAACCAGAAGATAAAGTAATCGACCTGATGGAGCTACTCAATGACCACAAAGTTTAATCCAAAACAACTCTTCCAAACTCGCAAAGGTTTCAGCGTGACCCACGTCACTCTGAAAGACAAAATTATGGGCATTGTAAAGTATGACAACACAGAAGCTGTATTTTGTGTATGGAGTCATCAGGGTGAAAAAATTAGCTTGTATCCACGAAAGAATGGAGAGGAACACGACCTAGATTTAGTTAACATCACGGAGAATAACACGACCTCGATGTAGTCAACACTGGAGACTAGCGATGAATGGTGAGATTAAAGAAGTGAGAATGGACGAATCCGCGAAAATTAGAGCATCGATGTCAATTAAAAGTTTATGCGAGCGCATGAGCGAATGTGAGCCCGTGGCGGTTCCACGCCCACACGTAGCTTTGCGATTCGAGCATATCAAGACAGTTACCATCTTGTATGAACAATTCGTTGGAATCCTAGAGTGGAACGCTGAAACTGATAGCTTCAATTATGTGGCTATGGGGTGGAACCCTTCTGGTGATCTAAGTAATGGTGACATTGAAATCGTTGATGTTAGAGTTCTAGACGAGGAAGATCATGAAGTATTCCAACATGCCGTAAATCATATGGCTCGACTTCAAAGCAAATCATCACCAGTTCGTAGAACCATCAGTGAACCCGTTGAAGTTAAACAAATACTTGATGCTATTGTAGAAGTCTGGTTGGCTTCAACACAATCAATGGGTGAAATTATACACTGATGCTAGCACTGTTAGATACAGAAGTCAATGAATCGGAGTTACTACAGTGCTTCATTGAAAAGTGTGTTCAAGTAAAAGCACAGTCCCCGGATGCGCCCCCCAAGTTCGCTATGAACGTATTTGCTATAGATGATGGCTTTGTATACCACTTTGATGGCGTATATGCGTTTGCATCTAAAGAGAACATGATTCGTCAAATAATTATTTCAAGTCCAGACAGGTTCGGTTTGACGATGATAGATACAAGGAAGGTTAGCAAAACCCATAAAGCGTTGATCCGAAAGATTGAGAGCTTTGTGTCAATTTTAACACCATTGCTTGCTAAAATGTTAAGCAATGAACTAATAGTAATTGAAATAAAAAATGGATATACACTCTCTGATATTAGGGAGCAACTAATAAAAAATAGTTCACTATAAGGATAATATTAATGAGCAAGTCAAAGCACCGCCAACTCACCAAGGAAGAAATGATTGAAAAGGGTCTTCTTCCACCAACAAAGATTAAAGCCGCTGAAGCAGTTCAAGTAGCAAACGAAGAAGTGGCTAACTCACAGGCTGCCGAGGTTACACCAGTAGATAACACTACACCAGTTTCCCGCCAGACTGTTTCAACAACATCACAAAGCGACACAGAGTTGTTCCAGCAGTTTTCGAACCGTGGACAGCTTGTAGTGAGCTTCGTCAACAGCATTCTTACAGTAGATGGTATGGATAAGCCAGCTGATGAAATAATTGACTATGGATTCAAACTTGCTGATGAGATTCAGAATCGCACTAATCGTGATTTTGTTCAGGCAACAATTCAGAAACAGATGGAAGGACTTTCAGTTAAAGCTAGTAAGGACTGATCTTGTGTTAAATAAATTCAGACAGAAACTTGCGTTTGAACTATTGGTTAGACTCAAACGCAAGACGCAGAATCGCAAACCCGATTTTGTTATAAGTGAGCAATACATGAAACGCTGGTGGTTGTTACCTAAAAACCCTATTATGAACGTGTATTACCACGAAATCAAGGGTAGTGACTTAGACCGCCACCTACACGATCATCCATTCTTTTTCGCAGCATTCATCCTAGAGGGTGGATACGATGAACATACTACATCGGGGGTTGAGAAACGTGCAGCTGGTGACATATATTTCCACAGCCCATGGAAACTCCATAAACTACTAATGAATGAAAATGAAGGTGCATCAACAATATTCGTCACATTATTCAAAATCCGCAAGTGGGGCTTCATGACTGAAGAAGGGTGGGTGCCACGGAATAAATACATTAGTGAACACGGTCTTCAATCACAAATAGAACATATTGATACAGAGGAACCTGAATATGAAAAGAGTAGCTTGGATAGCGTTACTATTCGCATTAATAGTTGGATGCGAAAGCTCGTCAATTAGCGATGACCCAGACGTAGGTAGTACACCTACACCAGATATGATCGAAATATCAGACGATGTGAACGTGGTGTTCTGTGATCATAAATACAGTGCCCAGCGTGATTTTTATTACATGGGCAGAATGGCATCCAGTACCGAAATGTTATTTGGTCAGAATGTAACCATGTTTACATTCACTCTGTTAGACAATACCAAGAAATATCTGTCTAGTACTGAATTCGTAAATTACGTTTGTGAGTAATCAACACCACTAAATACAATAAAATTGAGGAATTTTAACCATGAAACTAGCAGACGCAGCGCAGTATCTGAAAGAAGTTGACCTTGAAGACAAAGGTGAGGCCCCAGAACCAATTGGCGACACAGCATCAACAAAGTGGGCGGCAAAAGAACTTGGTGTAACAGTTTCCCGTGTTCGCCAAATGATTGGTGATGGCACTCTCAAGGCCAAGATCAGTCCTCGTCCGGGCGACCGTGACCATGAAATCTTGAAGAAAGATGTTCAGGCTCTTAAGAAGAACATGCCTGAAAAAGGCCGACCATCAGATAAGGATTCCGATGGTAAAGAAGAAGGCAAGGGCAAATCCGATGACGATAACAAAAGCTCAAAAGGCAAAGATAAAGACTGAAAAGATGAATCGTAGAAAGACTTTTCTTCTCTATGCTATTCTGATACTATGTCTCTTACTTCTATGGAAGCAAACTGTACTTCAAGATAACATGAATAATCTTGAAGTCCGGCTAATGGAATTGGAAAACGCAAACCAAAATCAAGATGTGTACTACGTTACACGAAAAGAAATAACGGAATTAGTTAGTGATGTAAATGATATACACTCATCACAAAACACTCAACTTCAAATCATACTTGAAGTTATAACCCCTAAACCACGTCCAAAATCAAAACCAAAAACAACAATATAAGGAAGTTATATGAAGTTTACAGTTTATGGAAAAAACAACTGTAAGTTTTGCGTGAGCGCAAAACAATTAATCAAACAATCAGGCCACGAATATGAAGAGCTATCGGTGCCAGAGCAAGTTTCTCGCGACGACATTCAGTTGTATGTCAACGAATCTGGGTCTGACCATGTAGTTAAAAGTGTACCACAGATTTTCCACGAGGGTGTATATGTGGGCGGATTTAAAGAATTGGTAGAGTATTTGAGGGCTATTTAATAAATATGTTGTAGAGGGTTTCAACATGGCAAAAGTCCCATTTACAGCAGGCAAAGATTTCAGCCAACTAGGAGTTATAGGTAAAGTGACAACCGTATCAACAATCGTTGCGAGTGTGGTAGGTGCATTTTTTACCGTGTGGCAAACCGTGGCCTTTGCATCTGAACGTACCGATCTATACGTTACTGAGATAGTTAAAGAGCAGACTCCATACGTCGTTGAAGTGGAGCTTAAAGGATTTCAGCAACAACAACAAATATTCTACTATGGCAATCAAATGCAGATCATGAGTTTGGAGCTTCGATCTATTGAAAGTGAAATGAGTGCTATCACTCGTGGTAAAACTCCAACCCAACTTACAGCAGATGATGTATCTAGGCTAGAAACTCTACGTAGTGACCGTGATAGGATTAAATCACAAATCACTAACATTCGTAGTCAGCAACAACAACTCCAACAGCAAATGTAACTCTGTTAGTACTTTGCAATATACTGTAGTGTCGCAGCCAAGTCAGAATTCAAATTAAACGTTCTAGCTGCAATAGTGATGGTATCCGGCACGTCATTAATATCAAAGCCAAGTCCACGTTCGTTTAATGATACCGGTGCAGAAGTAGCACCATCACTTATTACAAAAGTTCCATCAACTCTAGTTCCCCCAGTAACGGTAGTAGAATCCTCATCATACTGAATAATATCAGTTTCACCTGTTTGCCAGTTTGTTCCGCCACCTAATGTGGCGTTATATAGTATTTGTACTTGTGCGGGTCTGATGTCAAGGTTTATTATGGAAGCTTTGATAAATTCGGCTCCAGAGTTTAGGAAACTAGGTGATAGTCTGATAGAAAGTAGAGGCGTTAATGTTGTATCTTCTACGTTTAGCGGCTCACTGTTCACTTCTGCCAACACTACACCTTGTTCTACTGAATTTCCCTCTGATGCAACTGAAGATGCTTTCCAGTCCAATATACCACTCCCGCTAGCTGTTCCTGTATTTTCAATTTCCAACCTAATAGGAAGGGTGGGATTGCCAATATAACCAAATCGTGATCCAGTATTGATACTCAATTCTTCTATGTGAGCATACATGGGTTGACCTTTCATCAAGAACCCATAGCGAATTAGGCCAGCACCATGCCAAGTGAAGTCTATAATCGCCACGAAACTATCTTCAAAGTTAATGTTTATTCCAGAAGGTCCATTTCCATCAAAAGAGTCTAAATTCCAATTAGATTGAGTAATAGTGTTGTTTACGGGAGAACCAGTAACACCACTCCTATATACAAATTGATAGTCTGTGCCAGAATCTTCAAAATACAGTCCATCGTTAGTATCAAATAAACCAACACGGGCTCTACGATTTGAGTCTTGAGGTGGGAATGCAACCGCGTTAGAAATGAAACCAGATCGTGCTGGTTCGTAAATAAACCGGCGACGGGTTTGTCTATAAACATACTCACCCGATACAGTACCAACCGTTAAATCTAATGTACTGGTTGTTGCAGAGTCACTACTATCAATGCTTGCTCCTGCTCCATTTATATCAGAAGACCAAAATATTGGATTGTCTCTATAGCCACGATCAGAAAACAGAGTTAACGGTGTTGACGTACGAAGTCTACCAAATGCATCATATGTTGAAATTTCAGGATCAGCTTTAATTGCAATTATATCACTAAGTAACTTACTCATTTTAGACAATACTCCATTCGTTGCCAGTCCATTGAACATCAATGGAAAAATCATTTATTTTCACGATAATTTCAGTTTCTCCACCTTCAATTGTGTCGGAGCCTGCGGTATTTATAGACACTTGATTACGACGAGCATTTGTTGTTTCATCTTTGATTGTAATTATTTGTCCTAATGAAACTGCTGACCCCAACGGTAACGTCAGTGTTATACTATTTGTTGTAGTATCCAAACCAATAAAAGTATTGGCTGGGAGGATAGTGTAAGTAGCTGTAGTAACAGAAACTCTACTAAATGATACTGATACTACAGCTAGGAGTACCCAATCAGTTGCTCCGGTATCGTTTTTTTGGTATACTTCCGTGGTCCCGGTTCGTAAGTACAGAACTCCCACAGGGATTGAAACACCTAAAGTTATATCTGTTACCGAAGGATCATCGGCCCCTGCAAGGAAACCAGTATCTTCATTAAATGAAAGGCCCTCCCCGTTATCAGTTTGTCTATTCCATGGATAATTCAGCGGCACACTATTGCTCCTGATACATACTTGTGTTAGTATTTATGTCGGAGGCAAATCTATGGAATATATCAAAAAGGATGTAACAACAGTAACACGAGGCGTCATAGCGCATGGCGTCAACTGTAAAGGTGTCATGGGTAGTGGAATTGCAAAAGCCATTCGTGATAAATGGCCGCTAGTATACGATGAATATCGCAAATGGCAACCAGATGCCAAACTTCTAGGCCAGTGCCAATTCGTTCCAGTGAACCAAAACATTTGGGTGGCAAATTGTTTTACGCAGAACGCATATGGGCGCAACCCAAATGTGAAATACGCATCACCGCACGCTATTGCCAATGCACTACAACGGGCTATGCAGTTCGCGTGTGAAAACGAATCACCATTCTACATGCCGCCAATTGGATGTGGTCTAGGTGGTCTTTCGTGGAATCTAGATGTTCGTAACATCGTTGAAGAACTTGAGAGAAAATACCTAATAGAAGTATACATCTGTGATATTTAACTATAAATAGTTTTAACTCAGCTAAATAAACGGGAGTTAGAAGCTATGAATAACAAACTGATTAATGAAAACCCAACAGTAAAATACCGCGTCGTGCTGGAAGGGACAGTGCTAAAAGAAGCACCGTCTCAAATGCTCGCAGAGCAATTCATCATGACGCTATCAGAAGAGCAGCGTGCGAAAGCACAAGTTCTTCCAATTACTGAGGGTGGCCACCAAGTTCTATTTGGATAAAGGAATAAAGAATGAACGATATGGAACGCGCAGAAATCTATGTAGAAGTTTCGGAGCTACTTGACAGCATCGAAGAAGTGTTCGAAAATAACGATGTTGACGTTGAAACAGACGAAGCCTTTGCAGAAATTGATGACCTTCTTCAACGTATTCGCTCTGTCGTAACCGAGGAATAAATTATGTATAATGGATATGAGCTTGAACAAGGATCGCGTGAGAAACTTCGCACTTTGTTTCCTCCGAAGTATCCGCAGTTTCTAGGTCACCATATTACTGAGAAATTTGGTGTTAAGTCGGATAATGTTCCGCCACAGCCAAACACAGTTAAAGTTGTCGGTTACATTGATAACGGGAAAGATGTGGAAGGTTTCTTGGTCGAAATTGACGGCACAACCGATAGGCCAGATGGTTCTAAGTATCACATCACATGGTCAATTGATCGTGGTAAGGGTGCCAAACCCTTCCATATGAAAAACCATATAAATGATGCAACGCCATTGAAGAGACCGGTTGAAATTGATGTAGATGCAAAGTTCTTTGATAAACCAACTGATGCATATGTGAAAACGGGGCGTTAAGCCCCGTTTTTCGTTATACCATAGGTCTATTATTTATTACCAAGCTTAGCTTTTTCTGCTGGAGTAATCTCTTTGTTGGTGTCCTGTGGATGCACAAGTCTTACAGAGTAACGATATCCACCATATTCATTATCTAGCCTATCAGCACGGGACGTTGCACGTTTACGGCTAGAATACGGCTTGCCTACCCATGTTTTTGCCTTACGATCCCAAATTCTGAAGGGTCCTTCTGATGCTTCACTAACCTTATGCTCGCTCACATAAGAATACACATGCGCTTTGGCTAATGGAATTGCTGTTGCGTCTGAATCAGCCGCACCCTTACCACGCTCATATGCAGCAGTGAGAGCCGTTTTAGATATCCCAGAACTCTTGTAGACCTTATTGATAAACTCGGCCTTCTCGTCCTCAGACAACATATTCGATACAACCGATTCTAGTAAACTCTTAGACATTGAAAAACTCCTTGACTACCAGTATTTATAATTGATAGCCAAGGAGTTCTTCATATTCTACGATTACTCGTACTTGGTGAGGTCGTAGAACTTGCACGTCTTCGGAATGTTCTCCTTAGAGTGCCCCGGAGTCATGATCCAGTGCCAGTTCTCAGGCTTATCCGGTACAATGTCCGAACCGTAACCATCGGTCACGACGAAGATAGCGTCCGGGTACTTGAAGTCCGGGTTGTCCCGAAGTTCTTCCTGCACTCTGTTCTCCAGAATGTGGAAGTACGTACCACCGAAGCCGTAAAGCTCACGAGACTCAAGGCTCGTCTCATAAACTCGCGTATCGAAGCAGAACAACCGCATTCTGAAACGATCCTGCGGCATCGACTCCGCGATGTTGAAGAAGCGGTCAGTGTAGCCAGAGCAGGAACCAGAGGTATCCTGAAAGAACCACACGTCGATCATATCTTCTTCCTTAAACTTCTCCCACACTTCATACTCTGACGGCAGCATGAGGTCGCTGTTGTTGATGACGCTTGCGAAGCGACGATTCGGGAACACGAACTGATCCACGTCACGGCTAGTTTCAGTGATCCGCTTCTTGGTCCAGTCAGTGATGATAGCTTCCCACTTACGCTTCTTCACTTCCATCTTCTTGGCGTAGGTCCAACCAGTACCAGCTGTTGTACCAGCTTCCTTGGAACCACCACGACCACCACCACCGGTCACACCAGTCGGGCCATGGTCCGGGTTCTCTTTCGGCTCGTCACTGTTCTCGTTCTCTTCGAGGAAGTTTTTGAGCGTTTCTTTCTCTTCGCCCGTCAATTCCTCGTTGAGCTTGTCGATCACAGGCTCGAAGTCGTCGGTCAAGTCAGGATCAGTGCCCGGATCGAAGTAGTTGAAATCGTGATGATCAAGGTCAATGTCGCCACCACCCTTCTGATTATCACCTTCATCCTTACCTTCACCTTCTTCTTTCTCTTCTTCCTTGCCTTCATCTTCACCTTCACCTTCTTCTTTCTCTTCCTCTTCCGAAGGCTGACCACCATTCGGCTGCGAGTTACCCGGCGTCGGAGTGCTACCGTCTTGGTTCTTCTGCGGCGCACCACCCTTTGCCTGCTGACCCTTCTCGTGATCATCCACCGTCTGCATCTGATCAAGAATCTTTTGCATTTCGTCCATGTTCTTCTGGAATTCACGCCAGATACGGTTGAAATAGTACTCGAAGTTCTCGTCATCACGGACGTTATCTTCCGGCTTGAAAATTTGATCTACCCAGCAGTACTTACGGGCAATAATCGAATTACCGTTCTTGTCCTTGACCTCGTTACCATCACCATCCGTGATCAGGGTGAGTGCATCGATTTCATCGCGGTCATAACCATACTTGTTGATAAGAGCGTGATTAATAACCAAGTCCTGTGCGATGTTGGCGATCTGTGCCTTGACCGGGTGCTTGAAGTGCTCAATGGAACGGGCACCGTGGTTCAACGCAATGTGAAGGCATTCGTGAGAAATAACAAAGCACTTCTGTTTGAAGGTCAGCTTTTCCCAGAATTCCTTGTTTACTGCGAAGTCAACCAGTTCACCCTTACGGTTGAAGAACACAGCAGCGGTCGGCACTTTCTTAGTGTACCGAATGCGGCTCATGGACCACACACGCTCAAAGATAGCGTGATGTTTCTCCAGTTCGCGTGCGATCAGACGATGTTCCGTCGGATCAATATAGTTGCGCTCACGAATCTTCTGAAGAGTGTTGTTAGCTTTACTCATAATGCCCATATGTATTGGTCCTTTAGCGAGTAGTTGGGACTATTATCACACAGTCCACGTATATGTGCAACACTATTGACAACCGCCCGTCGGCTACGTATAGTGCCCCCCAAGTCGAGGGCGAACAGTACGCCATATAGATGTACGAGTCAACCACTCGACCAAATGATGCCCGAAGAACGGTATTGACCTAGCAATCTAGCTAGTCTATAGTTCGCTCACTGACGCTTAGGAGGCCAGATTATGTCATTTGATCAGAACAAACTCGATTTCTTCATCGCACAGGAAGTGAACGTGCTCTTTAAGGGCAAACACGGTGTGGGTAAAACCGCTATGGTCAAGGAAGCCTTTGAACGGCACAACCTTGATTGGCGCTATTACTCTGCTGCAACTATGGACCCGTGGGTGGATTTCATCGGCATCCCCAAGGAGAAAGAGAACGAGCACGGTGATGGTGGTTCGTACATCGAGCTTGTTCTGCCGAAGGGTCTGCATGAAGTCGAAGCTCTCTTCTTGGACGAGCTTAACCGCGCTCCGAAGAAGGTGCGTAACGCAGTGATGGAGCTTATCCAGTTCCGTTCCATCAACGGTACGCCGTTCCCGAACCTCAAGTTCATCTGGGCAGCAATCAACCCGGACGACGAGGAAATGGCAGATTCCAGCTACGATGTAGAAGCACTTGACCCGGCCCAGAAGGACCGCTTCGAAGTCATCGTGGATATCCCGTACACGCCGGTTCGTGCGTTCTTCGAGCGTCGCTATGGTGAGGCTGGTGTTGGTGCCATCGAATGGTGGAAGGGTCTCACGACCGAAGCACAGGACCTTGTGTCCCCGCGCCGTCTTGAGTACTCCATCAAGTACTACAACGCTGGTGGCGACCTCCGTGACGTTTTGCCGAACGATCAACTCAACCTGACGCAGCTTCGTCAGCGTTTGGGTAGCGGTTCGATCAAGAAGCGTCTGGAAGAACTGCGTGATACCGTCGATGAAGAAGCACGCCGATTGGCATTCAGCAACATGAACTTCGTGACGGATGCAGTTCCGCACATCATGAAGAAGGACGAATACATCAGTGCCTTCATTTCGTACCTCCCGCGTGACGTGGTGTCCAACCTCATCACCGACAAGGACGGCGCACAGGCTGACCGGATCATCAGCCTCGCACCGGGAGACGCAATTTCTCCGATTCTGGCATCGCTGGTGGTAGGTACTACGCTCAAGCGTTCCACTCTCCAGAAGATCACGGAGAGCGCCGAGGCGAACAACCTCGACCTGTCCTCCGAGGATGCACATCGTGCAGCCGTTGAGGAAGGACTGCGGACTGCAAACGACACCCAGAGTGACCGTTACTCTGCGTTGCACGCAATCCAGTCGAACTACAACAAGTCGGCATCGCTGGAAGTGTACGAAATGACTCTGGAACTCGTGACCAAGATCATCTACCACACGACTGACAAGGGTCTGAAGGATACCAAGAAGCCGTTCAGCCAGCTTTCGCGCTACATTCTTGGAATGCTGGGAGATTCTTTCGCCACTTACGACACCGACGTTATGTCGAAGTGGAAGGAGCGACAGGGTGTATGGTTCTCTAACACTGATAAGAGTCGTCTGGATCGTATCGGGAGCTACTTGGAAGAATTTCTCAAGAAGAAGTAAGATTTCTTCTTAGGAAGTTTGACACAAAAGTGTGGGGGTGTTAAAATGCCCCCACACTTTTACCATTATAGGAGTAAGACATGGCAGTAAACAACGCAGACCTTGATTTGTGGATTGAAAACGATTGGAATGTCCTCTTTCAAGGCAAACATGGTGTAGGTAAAACAGCAACCGTGATCGAGGCATTTAAATGACACGATTTGAACTGGCGCTATTACTCGGCGGCTACGATGGACCCGTGGGTTGACTTCATTGGTATCCCGAAAGAACAGGAGGAAGCTGATGGTTCAAGCTACATTGCACTTGTGCAGCCGAAGGGATTGCATCAGGTTGAAGCGTTGTTCATGGACGAGCTTAACCGTGCACCCAAGAAGGTTCGTAACGCTGTCATGGAGCTTATCCAGTTCAAGTCGATCAACGGTATTCCTTTCCCGAATCTTCGATTTATCTGGGCAGCGGTAAACCCGGACGATGAAGAAGATGCCGATACGAGCTATGATGTAGAAGCACTTGACCCGGCCCAGAAGGACCGATTCCAGATTGTCATTGACATTCCGTACAAGCCCAGTGCCCCGTACTTTCAGCAGAAGTATGGTACAGCTGGTGAAGGTGCGGTCGAATGGTGGAATAAGCTGGATGCTGCCGCTAAGGAATTGGTATCGCCGCGCCGTCTGGAGTACGCAATCAAGGTTCATGCTGCCGGTGGTTCTCTTCGTCACGTTCTACGTGGTCCGAACATTAACCCGACCAGCCTCTCGAATTTGATGGAAATCGGTTCAATCAAGAAGCGTCTCCGTGAATTGACGACGGCTACGGATGAAACCTGTGCAGCGGCGTTCAATGATATCAACTTCGTGACGAATTCAAAAAAGTCGATCTTGTCAAATGCTGGTTATATCAAGGCTTTTGCACAACACATGCCGAAAGATATTATTTCGGAGACACTTGTAAAGCAAGACAAAAACTCTGTCTTGCTGGCAGATAATGCTCCGGCTGAAGTTGTCGATCCAGTTTTGTTGTCCTTGCTCGAATCTATGACCAAGAACCAGCAGAAGAAGTTCGCGAAAACGTTTGGTCATCGTAAGATTGTGAGTGATAATTTGGATGGAAGCGTCAAGCCTGTGGTTGCGGGTTCGTTTGAAGAAGTAACAGACAAAGCTATCAGTATTCTCACTAAGAACGGTTCACATAACACTACGCATTATCGTAAGAAAGCACTTGAAATGGTTCGTGATCGATACCGTCAAGCAGCTTATGATAATGATAATATTGTAATAGATGATGCCATTCGCGTGGCAATACTCCTTGCAGAAGTAGTGAAGCGATCACAGGTACATACGGTTGAACCATTTCCCAACCTCAACTATGCTCCGTCTATGACGTACATGGGTGATATTGTTGATGAGTTGGAACAAATCATCAGCACTATTGCTTCAAGTGTGGGTAAAACCGCAAATGATGTTGCGACTATGGCCGAAGCCGATATTAGATCGGCTGCATCGAAGCGTGTTTACACTCGTGCTCGTAGAGTAAATTGGAGTCAGTTAGGTTTCGATAAGGTGTATGCTCGCTTCAGTTGGTGGTATTGAAACTACTTCTCGTAGCGGACAAGCCACTCGTAAACGTCTTCACCCGGTTCCATTTCTAGATCAGCAATGTCTAGGTTTGGATCGGAGCGATAGCGATACCTACTGAACAAAGCCGGGAAGGATACCTTGAGTACCTTCTCGGCGTTTGTGGTTCCATCCACACCATAATCTTTCACGTATAGCTGTACCCCTTCTAGAACATCGATAAGCATTTCTACCTGCTCATCTGTCATGTCTTCCAGTTCAGGTTCATATTGGGCTACATATTTTAAAAGGTCCACCGGGTCACCGGGAATGGTACGGAATTTCTCTTCTTCCATACGCTTGAAGTAGGATTCTAGTAGTTTCATGATTTACCTCTTGATATACTTCTATTTATCGATTAAGGTAGCTGCAACTTCACAGGAGAACTCACATGATTTACATGCGTGATCTGCTAGACCGTAATGATTTCAGTGAAACCGAAAAAGTAGAACTGCTCACTTTTGCCGAAGAAGAAGTGCGATGGATGGTGGATGAAAGCGACGCTTCCACGGCAGACATTTACATGACGCTATGGGCGCTTGGGAAAATTGCCGAAGCTGGGGTCGAACTTCCTCATCAAACGGTAGACAGGGCTGTTCGATTTGCCCAAGACAATGTTGAGGCAAAAGCATTTAATGATCCTAAAAAGCCTTTTGCTCAATTTAAAGAATACTTCGTTGAAAAATATGGTCTGAGCGTGTAAATATTTCTGTAAGTAGTTGACAACCACGGGCTCTTAAGGCATCATATGTTTTTGGTAATGGCTTAAAGAAAAGCGAAAATGATTGACGACATTACGATTTATGTTGATATGGATGGAGTTGTTTCCGACTTCGAAGGTGCAATTGAGCAGCGATTTGGCAAGCCCATAGAAGCCATGGCAAAGCGTGAATTGTGGAGAAGCATTCTCCGCTACAACGACACTGAAGCGCCGTGGTACTACAGCCTGCCGGAAATGCCGGATGCTCGACAGCTATGGGAATTCGTGACTGCGAACTTCTCTGACGTGCAGATGCTTACGGCAAAGGGCAACAGCCCGAAGGATGCTGGTGGGCAGAAGCGCAAGTGGGCGGGTGAACACCTTGGGTGGGACGTGCCGGTGAATATCGTCATAAGTTCCGCCGAGAAGGCAGAGTACGCACACTCGAAGGCTGTGCTTATCGATGACCGTAGCAAGGCAATCGATCCATTCACCGCAGCGGGTGGTATAGGTATCCTGCACAAGCGGGCATCCACCACCATCTCCGTTCTTCGAACGATGATGGAAGAGTGGAAGTAAGACGAAGGGTGGCGGTTGCCACCCTTTTTCGTTTATGCTAATATTCTAACGCTTACGTTAATTTGGAGATAATCATGGATACTTGTTGGGTCGTAGAGAGAGAATATCCTTACGAAGATAATGAAATCTTGGCGGTATGTCGCTCTGAAGAAGCTGCACATAAATTTTGTTCGACCTACGCAGATAAGGAAAATGAATCAAACGTATCTAGAAAATGGCGCTTTGATCGGCTTGATAAAAATGAATGCTGGAATAATGGTTACCACTATATCATTATTGCCAAGTGGGAAATTGAAGATTGAATATCTTCTATCTAGACAGCGATCCTACGGTATGTGCTCAATGGCACGTCGATAAGCACGCCGTTAAAATGGTCCTTGAGTACGCACAACTACTGTCAACTGCACATCGTGTGTTGGATGGTATTGAAGAAGATGTTGCGTACATTCCTGTCAAGTTTGAATACTACGACAACCATAATCTCAAAGGCATGAAAGTAGGTAAGCCGAAAGTCCGCAAGGATTTGACTCTATACCATGACGATATCATGATGGAACGTTTCCTGTACCGTCAGACCCACACAAACCATCCCTCAGCCATTTGGGTACGCCAAAGCGCTGCGAACTACCGCTGGTTGTTTAAACTCTTTACAGAGCTACTGTGGGAGTATGAGCACCGGTATGGCAAGAAACACAAGTGCTGGGAGCTTCATGCACATCTTGAACGGTTGCCACATGCCATTGAGGACGATGTGACTGCATTTACAGAGCCCACGCCTGCAATGCCAGAGGAATACCGGATTGAAGGTGATTCCATTACTTCATACCACAGATACTATAACGGTGAGAAGAACGCGATGTTTGCATGGAAGAATCGTGGGGTTCCCCCGTTTATACAAACTCAACTGTAATTAATACGCTTTCCTTGAATGAGGTGTAAACGTGAGTGTCTTTCGGATCATTTGTATCACTTAACGAATCATAGCCACCAAAACCGAAATTACCAATGAGCTTTAAACCAGCACCAGTAATTGTTGTAGGGAGTTCACCTCGAAGCGTGACTGTTGTTTGGTCTGTATCTGGATCATAAGACACACCATCTACAGAGTAATCGAAATCTGTTATCGTAACGGTTGCTGGGATAACGTTCCAATCGAATCCGCCGAAAGTTGTATCAAAGGCGTAGTCTGAACTATCACCGGAAGTATCGCCGGGGCGCAACTTATCCTCTAAAGTGTTGGGTATGTTATATTGCTTGGCAATATCTTCTCTAGTACCTTCAAGGGATACTATGCGTCGGTTTGTGATTGCGGTGCGAAGCATCATTGAGCCATGATTATTGGCTTCGGTAACGTCGGTTAGTTTGAATGGTGTGGTTGCATCGACAGTTATAATCGTGTTGGTGCCGTTGAACACAACATTTTCAATTAGATAAAATCCAAGGTTACGTGTTGCCTTCGAAACAGAAATTATTCCACCACAGTAGCCAGTGTCAATGGTTTGTGTTGCGCTGATGCGAATTGTTGTTTTATCATCTATGCCACTATAAGATGTTGTAACCACCGAATATCTGCCATCATTGGGGCCAGTGCCAAGAACATCAAATCCCTGTCTCGAAAGGAACTCTGCACTTCGGTCTCCACTTACTACAAATTCGGTCGATGTGCACGACACAATATCATATGTACGCTTAGAAACAACCCTAAAGGCTGTATTTAGCCCGTCAGTGGCAGTATCGGAATCTGTGATTAGAGAAGTTACATCGCCGCGTATAATCATGTTGGAAGTATTTGGAATACTTTGTATCTGAAACCTAAGATCGTATGTTTGATTACCACTTAATACAACCTCACATTCTCCCGGTATAGGTGCAAACGCAAACGATGGCAGCGCTGCCACTTGACTATCATCAAACAATCCACCGTCAAATCCACCCGCAATAGGTGTGAATAGATTACAGAAGTCTTTACCAGCATTTAAATAGCTATCATATTCACCAGATGCAATGTCCAGTGTGACACTAATCTCTGTTCTATTAGCGCCAATATTGTAATCCACCACGGTAACTTCTGTGATTACCGGGCGACGATTTACTGTGGAGCTATTGAAAAGAGCGATAGCATCGCCCGGTGCCCAATCTGATGAAACATCACCCTGAAGAAAGACTTGATCCCCAGAGTTATTATAGCCTATAATATCGTATTCAGTTTGAAAAGTAAAGCCTTCGTCATAATCCTCGAAAACTTCTAGAGAGTCACATAATTCACGGTTAGCAATGGTATAATCATTGAATAAATCTTCAACAACTGATACATTGATCGTGTCAAAGAAATTGTACTGCTTCAAAATCTCTAGAATTTTGGTATGATACGGTTTCATATCGTTGAAGTATCGGATATATGACTCGATAGGAGTCGATAATCCAGAATTACCGGTAATAGCCATTAACGTGCCTCAGTTCATTACATTATTTATGGTTATTGAAGCGGATTTGATTCTTGTGTATTTTCTTCGGGGGAGTTGCTAAATATGGGATTAAATTCTAGGTGAATATTTCTTACTGATCTGCGAAGGGTAGAGACGATAGCTCTTAGTCTTGGGTCATCAATATCTTCTTCACTAACAAGTCTTAGGAAATCTTGTAGACTATTATTCTCGTAAATAGTCTTCAGATATTGATGGTCTAACTTCATAACGCTTCCCTCGACCAATCGACAACACTATTGAAACTTTTTCGAGTGTGTCTGTCGAATACAGAACCGTCATCATTGATGATCAAGCCAAAACGAAACGCTACTTCTGTAATTTCGCTAGCTCGGCGTAGTTTAGATACTATATCTTTGGGTGGTTTTTGATAATTACAAACCGACAATTTTTACGCCTTCAAAAAATTCTTTTGTCAAGGATGAACTCTGAGATGTTTCCTTTTCGGTTAATCTCTTCATTTCTGCTCGACGTTGCAGGGTCAACAAAAAGCGATTCAATTCTTTTATTTGACGATCTGCATCCAAATTTCTTGAATTAACGGCGGATGAATCATTGGGCATAGTAAAAATCTCACGGTCTGTTTAAGGTATTTATACTATGTTACTCAAAAATTTCTGGTTCTTGATCTGGAAGTCTTTAAGTCTAATCTTAGCCTCGAAGCCATGGTATGTTCTATCTACCACAGATTTAAGCACATAAAGCTTACCAAAGTGGTTGATTGCATTACAAATATCTCGACATGGAAATATCTCAGGAAGAGATATTCCCCAGCCTAATTCTATTGCCTGATTCGCAAGATGCATACCATCGGAATTATAGTCTGGGACTACCACTTTTGGTTTACGACTTCGAGATATAATTTGTATCTTTGCATCTTTCATGGTGTTACCAAGCACGGCCAATCCATTTAAATGCCACGAATCAAAAAAGCCCTCCGTTATATACAATGGCCTATCAGGATCACCATCATATAAATGCTCTAGGCCATGTATAACGGCACTGCTATCTTCGACAGAGGCATTGAGATACTTCTTTCCACTACCATAAAATAGACGCCCCTGCCAGTAGATTAGCCGATCACCCTGATAAGCTGGAATAATTATTCGAGTCCGCAAGTGTTTACAATGGTAGATATCATCTGGGTCCTTGGAACTAGTCTTTCCACTGGACAACATGAAAGGATAGTCATCTGGCCGCATCTTGTAATTGTCCCACAAGAAATTTTTGGCCTCAATAAAAAATGGGTTATCTTCTGGAAAATTCGTCATAGTGACAAAAAAGTCAGGCTGCTCGATATTGGGTAGCCGAATAGCCTTCTTCTGAATGACTTGACGTTTGTCGCCTTTGAGGTTCTTAACTAAAAGTTCTTGAACTTCTTTATAAGGAACTCCAAACGAAGTGAAGACTTCATACATGTATTTGGAGTTAGGATGCTCGCGGTTGGGGTCAAAATTAGCCTCAACTCCACAGTTGAAACAATTGTAGAAGCACATATCATCTTGAAACAGCCAGCCACCGCGTGGGCCTTTAGCCCTGCTGCCATCACCACATACTTCACAGAATACACTGTGCCATCCTTTAGATGACACGCTGTGTACAAGGGGAACATGCGTTCTTACAATATCTTCTATAGTATCCATCGTGGATATGATATCACACGGTGTTAGTCTTGTTCAACCCTTTTTGCTTTGGACTTGCGACGATACTTGCGAGGCACAAGTTCTTCTTCGATCCCATCATATGCCTCTTTTTCCAACTCACGAGGATCATGACTGGCACGCATAACTCCCGCACCAAATTTTTCTAGACGCTTAATTACTTCTTCCGAGCCCATCCAGAAATCCCTATCCTGACAAATATCTTCGATTTCTGTGGGTGTCATGAAATCTTTATAAAAGCTTTTAGCTAGTTGATTAAAGTATTCGTCGGTAAACTTCACCTGTCGGGCAACTTCTCCACCCTTACCTAGAATACCATGACTGTAATTATGAATCATGAAGCTACAATTATCATTGACAATATAGCTATCACCCGCAAGGAAAATGAATGTGCCTGCTGAGAAAACTTCACCTTCAATTACTGTTGTTACTTCAGCTTGAGATTGCTTCATTGCTGAGATAATCTGAATGGTAGTGCTTAAGCAACCACCGGGTGTATTTAGATAGAGGAAGATTTTATCATGGGGTTCTGCTGACTTGATAGTATTAATCATATCAATGTATCTGTCGGGCTCTTCAATTTCACCTATAATGTAAAAGTGATGGAGAGAAACATTGATAACCTGAGTGTATTGCTTTATAGGCCGCTCAGCCCAAGGGTTACCTAACAACAATTCAGATACTTCTTCGTCGTTTCGCACTAAGCTACTCCTATTTTGTATTCTTTCGGGTGTAATACTATTTAGCCAATTATAAATTGTAGCTTTAAACCTACAAATAAAAACGGCACCCGAAGGTGCCATTTTTAGGTTGACTTTGATAACAAGGCGTTTCCTGCCTCGTGAGGTTCACGCCGCTAGACGGAAGTCCTCATCAAATGTATTATCATTTGCATTTACTTTAATGATTTTTACGATTTTTCTTATCGGGTTGTCACTATTCCTTCACTATCCACGTCGAATCCAGAACGCCCTCAAAGCTGGCCACGCCACCCGGAGGTGACGGGACCGTATCCTTTTGTACACATGGCACATAGGAAATGTAGGTCCATAACTACTAAGTTGTCGTATAAAAGGAAGACCTACGGCAGCCCCTTATCTCTCTGGCAACTTAATAGCCCTCTCGCTAAAGAGGTAAACATTCAATTTAACCCGATTGAATGCTTAGTGAAGGCGGCGGGAGTCGAACCCGCGTCCGCGAATGATCCTCAACAGATCATACAACCATACTTACTACTTCTATTTAGTCTTTCTAAAAAATTCACTTGATAAGGCTTAAGTACTTCGTCTTCTAAATTTAAGGTTTAGATGCTGACTGTCAATAGTGTCTTAAGCTTCCCAGCCCCAAGATTGTACATTCTTTAATCCCAGAATTCTTATGCGGCATTTTATTTATAATAACTATATTATTATATTAGGATACGCCTGTGTAACTTAGAACTCAATAAAATGAGTATAGTTACAGTAGTCATTGTGAGACGCAGCAAAAGCTAACTGAATGCAGAACCTCTTATCAAGTTGTGGTAATGATACTACGGATACAGGAGTGTGTCAACATCATATTCCATAAACTGTGGAATTTCTCGGTCTTCACGGGGTTCTGGCTCATCAAGAACCATGACCCATCCCGTACCTTCAGAAAAATCAAATTCTGCCACAATATCATCACCATCATAAACATATACAGTCTTGTTGTTTCCCGCAGCGAACCGGGGATTGTTTGGATAGGACGCCAAAACGGTCTTCCCCCAATCACCATATGTTGTTTGATGATTGCCCGGAAAGCCAATTCTTCTAGATGCCATAATTTAATTTTGCCCTTTTGTCCACCATTAATTCTTTGTTAAGTCTATCCCTTTCGCGTGTCAGAATGTCTCGCTTCTCGGCATTCGTTTCTTTAGAAAGTTGAATCTCTACCAACGATAGATTTGTTTCCATTTCTCGAAGGTCTCGCTTGAACTTTTTATACATGATTTAGTATTTCACCATCCCTGTATTCTTTAAGTAATATTGGAGTGCCGTTATTCCACTCCCAGACTTGTAGAATGCCGTCTTCGGTTTCACCTATCCATGAACAGGTCTCTACCCAATCTCCACTATTTAAGTACAGTGTATTATCATACCCAATCATTTTTATTTCGGGATGATGTATGTGCCCACAAATGACGCCATCGTACTTACCATGCACCATAGTGGCCGCTGTTTCTTCAAATTTGAACATGAAATTTGCAGCTTCTTTGACTCTATGTTTCAAGTACTTAGATATTGACCAATACTCGTATCCGAGTGCTCCGCGAATTTTGTTATAAAATAAATTAAACGACAGCATAAGATTATACCCAACATCACCGATGTATGCAACCCATTTATGATAGTGCATAATATTGTCAAACCCATCACCATGGACAACCAAGAAAGATTTACCATTGCTTTTGTAAACCATCTTGTTTACAATCTCGATGTTACCAAGTTTCATATCAAAGTCGTGATAGCCTCGAAGGAACTCATCATGATTTCCAGTAACGTAGTATATTTTACGTCCCTTCTTGGCCATAGATAGCACCTTGCGGATTGCGTTGACGTGTTCTTGTGGAAAGAACCATTTAGATTTCAGTCTCCAACCGTCAATTATATCACCATTCATAATTAGAGTATCAAACTTTGTCTCATCCAAAAACTTTGTGAAAGCTTCTGCTTGACACCCTCTACTTCCAAGATGAATATCGGATACCCAGACGGTTTTAAACTTCATCGCCACCCACCATCCAAGTCTTCATGATACTCTTCGATTAGTTCTAGTGGACCGATGTCTTCCAGATTCAATTTAGATATGTCCAAACCAACACACTCGTATGATAACGTGATGTGGGGTTGGTATTCATCAAAATCGAAAGTTGCCCCATGATCATCCATTATTTGATTATGGCGCTCCACAAGGTCAGGGGATTTCAGTTTGATAACCAGTGCGTTTTCCTCTTCACCGAATAGTCCAAATTTATCAGGTTCTGCAAGCATTGGAGTTTCAAGCTTACCACGTGATTTAAACTTTGGCAGATATTTACGTGAGTAAATTAAAGTTGTGTGGAGTTCCTTTTTGCCGAGAGCGTCAGGGAAATTATTCGCATTGATAAATTCCATGATCTTCTCCGCAGATTCATCAGATAAGCGGGCTCCGACATATGTCCCTGCGGGGGTACTTTCGAGTAATTGTTTAAGCAGTTTCAATTTCATAATTGCGTTCTGTAAGCTCATTTCTATATAATTCAACGACAGCATGAACCAATACATCTAAATCTTTCTCCATATCCTTTTCCGTCAAAACACATGACTGAATATTGCGGCCATGGTGGAATTTCCATTGCTTAGACTTATGAACGCTGATGGCTAAGAAATAATCACCATCGTCATATGCCAGTGATACGACTAGATCATCACCAAGTTCAGCCGCGATTTTCTCATGGAAGATAACTACATCTGAAAACTTCATGCTCCGGTTCTCCTATATTTAGTAAACACTAGTCCCGATTCCAAACTTTGAGACTCAACATCAAACTTCATCTGAAGAATGCGGCAGAACTCATCGGAAAGTTTAACATCACATTCATGAGTGTTGGGTATATCGGTTATATACACACTGTCAACGCAGCGAATAGCTTCGTCGTACAAACTGATACCACCAATTATAAAAACGTCTCCAGATGCTTGTTGAAGGGCGTCAGGGAGTCCTCTTGCACCAAACGTGTCGGCATACATCTTAATTTCTTCTTGACGTGGTAGATATTTTGATAGAACAATGCAGGTTCTCCCCGGAAGCAATTGCTTTCCGGGCGTAAGCTTTCGGTGTTCTATAATACTTTCGCATGTATTGTATCCCATCACACACGTACTGTTCTTAGTTGTTTCTTTGAAGAACTTCAAATCTTCGGGATAATACCACGGAAGTTCTCCATTTTTACCAATTCCAAGTTCTCGATCACATGCTAGTATTAGACTTATCATCCTCATCATCAATTAGAATATCTCGGACCATATGAAGCTCTTTCAGATTTACCCATTTCACCCCGAACGCTACACCAACATTAGGCATAGCGCTATTACTCCGTGGGGCTGGCTTTATTTCAACTACAACGTCAGGCTTAGGTGCAGGTCTGGTTGTTCTAGTTGCTCTACGACCAGCACGCCTAGATGAAGGTGGGATGGGTTCTTCATTTGGTTTTTCCGCGACTCGACCAGTCAAGATGTACTCGTTTCCGTCATAGATATAAGTCTTTGACATATCAAGGTTTAGATCATCTTCCATTTATAAACTCCAGCTTAGTATAAATAATTATGTCTACTGGATTATTTATCGGTAGGCTAGTCGAGTGAATAGAGACACATTCAGCAATTCTATCTTAGACTAGATGATTTGTCAATGTTAGATCAGCCTAGTTCTCTAAAGCTCTGACAATAGTACATATCTGCTTTAAAGGGGGTAAAACTTTCGTATGATGTATAAGTTATGAGGGAAAGTACACGCGGCCAACACACCCACTAAAAAACGGAGAAGTAAAATGTCACGAAGAAAGTCAGTGGCTAAGGCAATTAGCCCCAAAGACAAAAAAATTAGAGACCTAGAAGTAGGACTCATCAACAATGGATTTGCAATGGCAGAAAACACCCGAAAAAGAAAGAACTGGACCATCCATGACCTTAAGACAATCAAACCCCTCAATGAACCTCAACGCGCTATGTTTGAGGCGTATTTTCAAGACTTTCACATCATAGCAAACGGCTCTGCCGGTACAGGCAAGACACTTGCCTCGCTGTTTCTAGCGCTCAATGACGTACTATCAAAAGACCGCCCACAACAACGTGTAATCATCGTGCGTAGCGCTGTTGCAACTCGTGACCTTGGCTTCCTACCGGGTAATATTGATGAGAAGCTAGAACCATTCGAGACACCCTATCGTGATATCTTGGGCTTTTTAACAGGGAATGCAAATGCTTATGACAGCATGAAAGAAAACGGATTGATTGCATTCATGCCGACTTCTTTCGTCCGTGGTCTCAATTGGGACGATGCAGTTGTAGTTGTCGATGAAGTGCAAAATTTGAACTTTTGGGAACTGAATAGTGTGATTACACGAGTTGGCGATAATTCGCGTATACTTATTGTAGGTGATCAAATTCAAACGGATTTATATAAGTCTAGTAATGATAAAAGTGGTATGGACAAGTTTTTGAAAATTGCTCGCACCCTGCCTGACGAATTCTCGGAGATTATTTTCCAGAAGGAAGATATTGTGCGAAGCAGGTTTGTCAAATCTTGGATTTGTGCCCTAGAAGAAGCTAGTTGACAAAGGCTTGCCCCTCCCACATGGGAGGGGCACGGCTCCGTCTATGTAAAGTTAATCTTCCCTGAGTGTTCTGAAATCAGTCACATAGATGTTTTCAAAACCTAGCTGCTCGGCGTATGTTGCGCCTGCTTTCGCTTCGGCGTCATCCAGATCGTGCCCAAAGATAATAATAGGACGCTTTTTCTCTTTCGAGAGTCGATGAAGCTCATTCACGAATTTGCGCGTGGGGTACAGATTAACTGCCCCAGATATAGTTCCATTACGAAAATATTCTGGAGTTCGTACATCTGCAACCAACACTTCTTTACGACCACGAATTTGTGCCAGTCGTTCTTTTGTGATGTTCCTGAAACTTGCTTGCATGATACTACTCCTTATTCAATACCAAGGTGTTTATAGGCTTGATATAAACTATGTAGCCTAATGAACCTCATGCAACTTTTGTTGAACGGGAGAGCATGTAAGAACACATGATTAACTTTCCCAGATTCTTCAAGATCAATACAGTTTTGCACTTGGTCATCAATGGCAAACTCTATTGTATCAAATTTCTTTAGAAAGTCAACTTTATTCGCACCATGGTCACTGATAATCAGGTCATCGTATTCCAAACCAAACTTACGCAAATAACGATCAGTCTCATGGTGTGGGTTAGGAACAAACCCCTCTCGTGCAGTCAATATGACAACATAGAATCCACGTGCCATTAAATCCTTTAGAAAAAATTCCGAATGAGGATGAGGTTCAATATTCTCGAACACTCTATCCTCAACCGTATATTGAATTAGATCATCAACTTTAACGTTTGTATTATCCTCAAACTTAAAGTCAGTCCAATCGGACCAATGTCTAATTGCATCTTTCCCATGACGCTGCTTAACACACTGATACATTGCTTCCCGTGTGTTAATCAGCGTATCGTCTAGATCAAGAACCGCTACTGGTCGCTTTATACTCATTTACACTCTCGATGATTGCATCTACTAGAATCTTTCGCTCAGCTTCCAAATCACGCTCTTTTGCTTCCTCTTCGGTGAAAATATTTCCGGCGAACCTGATTTCAAGTTTCTTGATAATCATCGCCTGAACACTCTCCCAGTCGATACCCGTGGCTTCATAGAACAACGCCTTGTACCAATCGGAGTCACCGAGTTCTTCACATACATTTACCACATCAAGCTCACCAGTTGCTAGTGCCTGAAGCATGGCCGTGGCGATTTCACCATGTTCCGTGATAGAACCTAGAAGAGCATGGAACACTCTCGGGTCAAGATCAAGGCTTACCGTTTCTCCGGGGGAGGAACCTTGAAGAGTATACAAGTCGTTTCGCATTGCAATAACCTGATCGTTTACTGCACCTACATACTTCTCAATGTCACCAAGGTCTAAATCCTTTCCATAGAAAGCATGCTTCTTGAAGCGATCTAGGATTTCAGCAGAGTTTTCAAATGCCTGAAGTGCACCAACAAAAATATTGTACCTATGCCCCTCAAGTTCAATCTTATCTACAACTGATTCAGTCCTCACTGCTAGTTTCTGAAATTCCGTCCGATCCATCCTGTTCCTCCTTATTATTGTTTTCTGTTACAGGGATTTCTTTACTCAACATAGCCAGTGACATCTTTTCAGCGAACTTGTTCACCGGGACTGCCTGTGTTGCAATAGTTCTTTTTTCTTCTGCACGGTTGAAAATGTCTTTAAGATTTTGCTGAGTATCCGCACCATCTTTAGCGCCACTTGCAAGCTCTTCTTTAGCAAGAGCAAACGAAACATTACGGATGACTGATTTCCTGCGTTCTTCCAACGAAGGAATGGCGGCTTCCATGTGTTTGTCTTCGGGCATGATATATCTGTTGCTCATAATTCTCTGAACAAACATAGCTTCACTGGGAAAGCTCGAACGTGTGTTATGGTCAAACATTCTATTCCAAAGGTCTTTGCGGAGTGACCATTCTTGCTCTGTTACATTTTCATCAGGATCAGCGTTATTCCAATATCCAAAGTACTGGACCTGTGGGTGATCTAGGAATATTTTCTCCGAAGTGCGATCATCGAAGAAGAACATTGCAAGGGTATAACCATCTACGATTCCAATGGCGACACTGTAATCACTGGCTTCATCTGGTGGGAGCCTAACATGCCGCTTAGATGCTACGAGAAGGGGTATACGCTGGTCCTCATCGGGATTAAAATAATCCTGACCCATAACATGGTACATGTCATAAATTAGAGTAGAGGTGGCCAGAATCTCTCTGGCGCGATCCATATAGACCGCTTCTTTAACAGGACCTCGAATGGAGTCCACGAAATCATACATATCTTGAATTGTGTAAACGCCGTTAAGCATTACACCGTTGAATATTTTTGTTGACATTTTTACCCCATATGTGAAAAGAGCGTGCATTGTAGCACGCTCTTTTCATGAGGTCAAGCCTCGTGGCCAAATACTGGCAATGGATCGCTATGTAGTCTGCTCTCCCGAGGAACACCCTTTATCAACCACTCCATCTGATCCGCAAGAATTCTACGGTTCTTCAAAATTAGAGCCTCGTGGTACGATGGGACATACGGAACGTAAGTCAACTGCATGTTCGCCTGTTCCGGTGTGCGGTCGTCTTTACGCTGATTGCAAGAACGACAAGCAGTTACTACATTCTGCCACACGTCTGGCCCACCCTTCGACTTCGGATGTACGTGATCGCGCGTTAGCTTACCGTTTGCGTACTTCGTTGCACAATATGCGCAAACGTTTCGGTCACGGGTGAACAACTCGCGATTGTTAAGAGCCGGTGCCGTTCTACGATACTTGGTCGGGCTAGTACCGTTATCGAGGGCTACGATAGTGTCCAGAATCAGCGTAGACTGCTTACCAGTCTTTACGTTGATACCACCACGTAGAAGAACCTCGTACTGACCAACACTCCATAGGATTTTACCCTTAGCCGAGTAAAACGCGGAATCTTGATAGGTAATCCAATGAAGGGCTTCGCCTCCCGAATTCAAGGCCAAAATCAACGGTAGCGAATCAACACCATCAATTACCGGAGCACTGCCCCCTACTTCTTTATTGGTCAACATCATTTTCCCTTCTCCTATACAAAGATTACTTCGTCAAAACCCTCCTGCTTAGTCGGCGGGATATAGCTCTTGGCCATATCTCCCATGACTTTCGCTGGAATGTGCTTTCCCGTTTCACGCTCACGCTTTGCCAAACGGTCTTCCAGTTCCTGATCGTCTACCTCGAACGATACTGCAATCTTATAGTAATCGTCAGGAACTTTCCGAAGGATACCCCTTCGCTTCTTGGGAGTCAAGTTAGTCTGGTCCCAAATAATGCTCTTACCATTATTTACTGCTTCGCGAAACTTTTGCTTCATGATATGGGTAGCCTGCCCTACATGCTTGCCAAAGCCGGAAGTATAGTCCATTCCATCAGCTTCCGACAGACGCTCGATTTCGTCATCGCTTGAAACAATGACATAATCAATATCAGTCTGCGCGAGCATACGATCACGCCAAGTTGACTTACCGGAACCCGGCAGGCCAATCATCACAATGATTTCGGGACGCTGGGCGTCTCTTTCTCGCAACATCTTGGGATTCATGTTCTTATTCCTTAAAAGTTACAGCTACTTTATACTATCTATTCGGTAATGTCAACTACTGTAACTACCTTAATTTCGGCCTCGTCTAGCATGATATGGTTTACGCCACATGCATCATAATGTGTGCCCTTCCCCTTACCGGGAAATTTGATATTGGGACCTATGACTTCAACGATACCAGCTTGAATGATAGCACGAGTACAATCGGAACAACACTCTACCTGATAATTCATGTACATTTTACAACCCCGCGTCGAAACCCCAACGCGGGCTGCGTTAAAAATTGCGTTCCGCTCACCGTGTTCAGTCCATTCATACTTCTGTGGGCGCTCCCATCTATCTTCGATATCTTCGTTGACGTTTCGTGGAAATCCATTAAAGCCTGTACTGACTACTTCATTATCTGGCCCTACGATTATTGCACCACATTTGGTACTCTGATCCTTGGACTTGCTCGCAGCTAATTGAGCCATTTTCACAAAATATTCATCCCAACTGCTTGCTCTTCGTTCACTTCTCATTTATTATCCTTTAAAATTTTTTCAATTTGATTTGTTCTCTGTTTGCCGTAGCAAGACTCACAGGGTACATTGCCTCGACGTACCGCATTTTCTACTACTGGATCAAAGTCCATCATTTCGGCATGAAGGAGATTCATTGTCATATGAGTTGTAAGCCAAATTGGCAAGCGATCAATGATTCGGCCTTGAGTTGCAATAGGATAACGCTGGGCATCCCAGTACATCTTATGCATAAGCTCGGGCATCCACTCTATATCTTCTTGATGTACCATATATTCTCCAATAAAAAAGGGGGCCGAAGCCCCCCCATCGAATCCCCATCAGTGTATAGTGCTCACTTTTGGGGTAACTTAAACTGCTTCGCTTACTTGCCGGGAAATCCCGTAGGGCTGCGAGTTCGCGAACTTCATCAAACGTTTGCTTCCTAAGAATCTTACCATTCTGGAAAACCGTGTCCATTGCAACTACTTCGGTGTTCTTCATAGTGTCGTGCTGGTTAATCGTCCTGTACTCTTTCGTCTCAGTATCTTGAACGAGAGTCAAAATTCCAGCCTTCGACGCCTTGGTAGGATCAGTGATCGGAACCTTCTGAATATCACGAGCATCACCATCAACAACGATGTGAGAGCCCTTGATTGCAAACCGCAGTGTATCACGATCCAGCTTCCGAAGCAAGCCTCCACCACTACCAAAGTTGATGTTATCTGCCGAGTAGCCCAGAGATTCAAAGTTGCCAAGGATATCTTTGACCGCTTGCAAATCAACACCATCACCTTGAATGATTCGAACGCAATCGTTCAATACCTTGAAGCCCTTGTCGTTGACATAGGAGCCAAACAACTCGTCCAACTTCGTGACAACAAGCTCGGTCATTTCAACAGGCACGCCACTATCGGGGCGAATAACGATCACACCGTTGCTTTCGATTTCTTCTCGAAGCTCACCAAACATTTCGATGGCTGCAACAAGATCGTAGGTGTCACATACTACAGAGCAGATGCCGGTCTTAGGCAGCACGGTACGGACGATGTTGGCGAAGAAATCAAACTCACGAAGTTTACCCCATCCAATAGTAACAGTGTGTTCCGTAGCAGGAATTGAGAATCCGGCCATGCCACTGGCTGTACCGTAGTAGTCTTCTGCCATGCAAATGCCAATCATGTTATCAGTGGAAGTACCCGAGGTCAGGTGAGCAGCGCCACCAACCATGGCTTCTTCCTTGGTGCTAACACCACGACTACCAAAGTCCACAAGCTTCGTGTTTGCAAGTTCCGGCGAACCCGTGCGTTCAAGAGAATTCTTAAACACTTTGAGGAACTCACGAGAGTGGGTTGCAACCGTAATGGGGTACCAAGAGCGCATGTAAATGTTTTCGAAGTACGAAGCACACCAAGACACATTAAATCGAGGATCAGTCGTCTCGATAGTCATTAGTGCATTGTTTACCGGAACAACAGCACCTTCCTTAACAGCCCTGACCTTAATGGGAATAAATCCATTGTGATCATTAACAACAGCTTCCCAACCTTTACGGTTGAATGCGGCTGTAGTACCTATGTGCTTTTCAATGAACTCTTCGGCCTGATCAACCATTTCCATGGTTACAGGTTCCATCATTTCATGCTCAAGAATGTACTGAAGGCCGAAGAAAACGGTCTCATCGTACAACGCACCCGCTCGCGCCTCAAGATATACTTGAGAGAAGCTAGTGCCATTCTCCATGAACATCCAGTGCCCAACTTTATAAGTGTCGGTGTTCAAGATAACATTATCAGTAAGTTTAAGTTCTTGGTTTTTCATTTGCCATATCTCCTATGTGCAAGTTTAGTTTTACGAGATTACGCTCAATGCTGTTTACTATAACATCACCCGATGAAATAGTCAAGTATATCAGCATGGTCTTCGAAAAGTTGATCCCGCATTCTATGGACTTCAGCGAATGGGAACCACCATGCTTTCAAGATTCCGGGACCTGCCCGTAAGCCCTTCACAGGGAGTGGACGAGAAGAATCAAGTTCGTAGTAGAAGGCCGTTGTAAGCGTTCTATTTCGGTCTGTCGTAAGCCTAGCACGCAATGAGCGATTAGGATTGTCAAATTCGTGTTTATCAGTCAATGAACCTTTGAATGCTTTTACTGGCACATCAAGATTAGTCTCACTTAGCACCGCACGAATAGAAGCGTCTTCAAGCGTTTCATTCGGTCCAAGGTGAACCCCCGGCAATGCCCATTGTCCATAGCCCATGGGGTTTCCACGCTGCACCAATAGCACGTGTCCAGACTGTGCCACAACCGAATCAACCGTCTGGAATGTAATGCCGTATGGTAGAGCCTCATATAACTTTTCTTCACTCCTAATATATTCAGATTCTTCACGAAGAATCTTGAATTCATCACTTAGAATGAAGTCTTGCATCCAGTTGTAAACATAGGGAGTAACATTACTTTCAATGTAACCGAGGTGCCCCTCAAATATAAGTTCACGGATTTTGGTAGAGGACACAACCTTACCAGCGTTTCCTTTGACGTATGGCCCAGTTTCAACAAACGACCAGTTAGGGAAGTTCTCACGAAGGTAATAACTACTTGAATCCTTTTCGTGTCCAATAATTCCGATACGCGGATTGGTCTTGCCAGTCGTATAACGAGCAATATCAGCTACAGAACCTTGAATAAAAGTAATCCATTTAGATTCTTTGTAGCGATGATCTTCCGCATGTATGAATGTAAGTTTAGAAAAATCAATACCATCTGCAAGGGCAGAGTTGCTAAGCATATCTTGCCGCTCTGCGGCGGTCCATGGATTTTTTGGTGTGCGGGCGGCGTTGGATGAACCAATTATGATAATAACTTGATCTGCCGCGTTGGCTGCCTGTCGCAGCGTAGACATATGTCCATCATGTGAAGGTTCGAACCTTCCGATGTAAACAATTGCATCGTATTCTTTACTCATAGCCATATCTCCTATGTGCTGAGTGATATACTGTGTATTATATAACTATTTATCTAACTTGTCAAGTGGTATAATAAGAAAGGGGCCAGATGGCCCCCTTCTTAAGCATTATATAGGGATTAAATCTCTACGTCAATGCGTGTTGCGTTTACAGTTGTGGTATCCGTAGATGTAATCTGCAGACCCATCGTCTGAGCAGCGCCTGTACCCGATAGTACCACATCGAACTTTAGACCTAAAATAGCGCCATTCAAGCGAAGCTTGGAACTGACGCTCCAATCAACCTCGGTAGCATCGGCCCCGGCTGTCCCATCATGCGTTGCATAAACTTCAACAGATTCTTTCTGCGTCGGATCACCTTCATCAAACACAGTGACAAACCATTTTGAGGTCTGAATATCATCAATTAACACAGTATCCACTGTCGTTGCTGTCGTAACGCCCGTAGAAACAGACGTGTTTGGCGCAACATCAGCGATAGCAATGTCAAGAGCGTCAATAGATGCTGTAATGGTCTGACCATCTGTTACGAAATTATCTTCAGTGTAAGTTCGGTTACCAATAGCGATATCAAGAGCATCCAAAGATGCGGTTACAGTCTCGGCATCCGTTACAATGTTTTGTTCAGTGTATGTGCGATCACCAATTGCGGTATCAAGTTCACCAATTGCAGCCTCAAGTGTACCACCTTGAGTAACAACTACTGCGGAGGAATAAGTTGGCGTTTCGGAGCCAGCAGCCGTCTTACCAATGAAGGCACGAATAAATGCTAGTTCCGCGTTATTTGTAGTAGAAGCGATTTGCTGCCATACTGTACTGTCATACACCCATTGTGACTCAGCATACGTACCATCTTGAACAAGTAATGCGTCGCCGTCGGTTGCTGTGTTTACGTCTTCCGTGAATGTCCAGTTCCCTGTTGAACCAGAAACAATATAAACGTTCTCGTTACCAGTTGTCAAATCCGTAAAGAGAACGCGATCATCTGCGGCAATTGTAACACCATCAACCGTATCACCTACGTTTGCCGCTGTTTCTGCTGCGGTAATATCAGCGTATGTGGTATCATCAAGTACGAGGATGGGCTCTCTCCATGAGAGACCGTTGATTAGGTTATCAACGTAAGACTTGGACGCAGACTGTACCCAGTCTGCAGCTGCATTTGTGTCAGTAATTTTCTGATAAACTACAGAAATTGATGCCGATGCGTCCGTTCGCAAATAAATGGAACCAACGGGGGCATCATCTTGGTAACTGGTATCGCCACCGGGTGCGCCAGAACCAGATAGGACGCTACCCGCACGGGTACCGTCTTCTTCATCAATTGAAAGTCCAAGTGCAACTCTGAATAGATCTAATGCCATGAGTATTTTTCCTTACTATTATATTTATGAAAGTGTTTAACATAATTACACTTTTACGGCACCATATATCTAATGCCATGAGTATTTTCCTTACTATTATATTTAGTTTAGTTTGAATATTATATTCATAATTACACTTTTACGGCACATATATCTAAAGGATGAGCTTCATTATTTGTCAAGGAGAATACAATGTTCGTGTTAGGCACTCCAGTTGCTACAATAACGTCAACTTCTGTGTTAGTATCATCACCAAGCTTTGATGATAGATTCCAATGCACATTACCTTCGTAGTCATGTACCGTGGTGAGAACAAAATATTGTGTGCTTTGAATTAGGGAAGTTCTATCAGACACCGAAATTTGCCACCGTACAAAAGGGCACCCTGAACCGTCAAATGTTTCGACTATTTCAGTATCGCCCGGTGAAACGGTTAGCTCGATTGGTAAAGTATTGCCGCCTGTCCCACCAACAATTCGCCTTGTTAATATAATTCCTTCCATTAATCACCACCAGTTAGGTACATTATCACCCTAAAACTCTAAATATCACTATATGCTATTTATGTCTTGAGAAGGGACCGCAATGAGTAAAATTATTTCTTCCTTTTTTACTAATGCTGGGAGCCCTGCCGTTGGCTTGTCTCCTACCATTAGAATTTGGGAAGTAACAACAATTGGTGATACCCTAGTCGTCAACAGTGACGCAATGACAGAAGTGGGTGATGGCTTTTACAAATACGAGTTTGTTACGTATGATCCGACAACTCAATATTTAATTCGCACCGATGGTGGTGCTACTTTGCCCACTACTGAAAGATACCAAGAGGGAAGTAACCAAAACTCAGCGAACGAGGTCTGGAATCAACAGACCACGGACTTCAATGATCTTGGTACCTTTGGTGAACAATCTAACGATATCGACACCAATGTAACGGCTGCTCTTGCAGTTCTTGACGTTCTTCTCAAATACGAATCCAACAGAACTCGCGTTGACCCTATAGCAAATACCCTTACAATATTTGACGATGACGGAACAACTATCTTACAAGTCTTTGATCTTAAGGATGAGAATAGCGATCCGTCCTCTACATGTATTTACGAGAGAGACCCACAATAATGCCTACAACAGGAAATTGCAGTGGTCCGTGCTTTGGGTGTGCTGGGAACGTCATACTCAAAGGTATGGCGGGAGACGGCAAGCGACTAGTTGTTGGATTCTTTTATCACCAGATCAGAGTAGAGGTTGATGATGTAAGACCGGGTGGTGCTGGTGGGCCTATACCGCCGCCGCCTGATCCCGGTATGCAGTATCATCCAGAGAGGGATACCACAGACCATAATAAGGTCGAAGTTACTGTTACAGTCAAGTGGCCATTCATGAATGAACCTAAGAGAATGCTCTTCATAATGGAGCGTCGGTGGGCAAACGTTGTAGTGAACCGAATCAATCAAATAAATACCTTTAACGAGAAGTTTAATGTGCGAATCGGTGAGCTAAAAGACGACTTTAAAGTCAAGTACACCGATTTCAAAGATAAATTTGGTGTCAAATGGAAGAAATGAATCTAGTCATAGCCGTGAACGTCCCTTATGAAGTGGAGATAACAGCCACCGGTATACCCTTGCATGAAGCAAAGGTAGAATTTTGTGTACATAAAAATGACGTAAGCTACAACTTTCCAGCAAAGATGGTTGATGACAAGAAATTCATTTTTACTATTACCGAAGCATTAACTGGTATGTCAAATAAAACACACGAGTACCGACTATACGTATATTACGGTAACGCTCGGTTTGAAGCAGATACTGGTTCCTTCAACTTAGTTGACAAGAAAGCTTTTGATGTTAAGATGACTGGGGCGAAAGAAGAAAAGAAAGAGTCGTTACGTGATAGGCTTCTAGATAAAACAACCAAAAAGCCTGCCAAGAAAGTTGAAGTCACGCCCACACCAGAGCCTGCCGAAGAAGAAAAGGTTAAGGTAGAAAAGAAAGTTACAGCTACTAAACCTACTCCAACACCAACAATAGAACCTACGACTACACTTGATCAAGCTAAAGATGCGCTCAAGAAGTCGAAGAAGATTACTGTTGAAGCTGTGAATGAAGATGATTCAGCAGAAGATGCTAATGCGAAGGTCCGTAAAATTCTATCGTCTATTGATAAGAGAGCAGTGCCAACAGAATCAATGTCACCTACGCCAACCGTCGCACTTGAGCCAACAGAAACGCAGCAGCCGGGTCAGTTCTTTGCTGAAATTGAGCGTATGCGTGAAATTAACGAGAGTCGTCGCAGAAATAAAGTAGTCAAGGACGCTATTCGTAAGACTACGAAGAAAAACGATTAAGCATAGCTATACGAGCTTCGCCTAATATTTCCTCTACCTTCTCCCTACAAGTCTGACAACCGGAACAGACACCTGTGGTATAAGCTAAATCTTGAACAGTATCAATATCAGGATCATTCATGATTTCTTCCATTATTTGAGATTCTGTCATATCAGCGCATAAGCAAACGTACATATCGTTCAAATCAACCTCCAGAAAAAGAAAGGGGGCCAGTTGGCCCCCTGAATCTATACCTAATGAATGTATAGCTTACTTGGAATCGTCTCCAGTTGCAAGATAATTCACAAGCTGACCGGGGAACATGTCCCAAATCGGGCTCATAAGAGTACCAAAGAAGATTTGAGCTTCCATAAAGCCTTCGTGATCACCACGACCCAAGTTCTTCTTGATTTGCTCTAAGCACTCAATTGCGCTGTGCTTAACGCTCTTCTCATTATACCCGTTGTTGTCGTAACGTTCAACAGATTTCTTGAGTTCAGTGATACGCTTGTCAATTGACGACATAACTTCACGAGGAACCTTAACTTTGGTGCCAACACGGTCAGCACGTCCAGTACGCTCATCTTTCTGCTGCTGATCATCTACTGCATCATATGGCTGATCACCACCGAAAACAGTTGCATCAACTGCCGCTTCACCCAAGGACCCGGATTTAACCTTACTGACTGGTACTTTGATTGATTCTTCTTCCCCTACGTCAACAACACAAAAATCACTCTCAGGTCCCGTTGTATCCGTTCGAACAACCTTACCGGAGACCATCTTACCTTTATGTGGTACTTTTACCGTGTCGCCTTTTTTATATGATTCATCAACGCGACCAGATTCACCGTCCCACTCACCGACGCCTACACGCTTACCGTCTTTTTTAACAAAAGCTTGAGCAATATCTTTATCACCTTCAAACTCTACGGCACCATGCTTCTTCTTGAGTGCAGCCTTCCAAGCAGAATATGTCTGCTGACCTTCCATGGTTGTTCCTTCATTCAGACCTTTGAGCTTATCCTTAAGAGCATCAATTTTAGCATTGATATCATCTCGGCGCTTATGACCATTAGTCTGTACACGCTTAGCAATTAGCTCATCGATTTCCTTTTCAATTTTTCTTTTATCTTCAGCTTCAGTTACACTGCCTTCATTCAGACCTTTGAGCTTATCCTTAAGAGCATCAATTTTAGCATTGATATCATCTCGGCGCTTATGACCATTAGTCTGTACACGCTTAGCAATTAGCTCAGCGATTTCCTTTTCAATTTTTCTTTTATCTTCAGCTTCAGTAACTTCTTTCTTATCGTTAAGAAGCTTCTTGACTGTGGATGCTTTAACCATATCAACCTTGCCATCTTTGGTTGCAGAAATACCAACCATGCTAGCTGGCCCATCAGGGACAACAACAAACATCTCCTTACCACCACAAGTTACTTTGTCACCTTTCGAGAACACTTTACTCGTATCTTTGGCTTTCATATCATCAGAATTATCAGATTCAGTCATACGGGCGTTGCCCTTGCCAAGCTTGCGGGAAGCCTTAGATGCTGCACGCTTCTGCTCTTTGGAACCCGGACGACCGTATGAGCCAGCAGCCTTTCGACCGGTAGCTTTGTCTTCCTTTCCTTCCATATCAATGGTGCCGCCACCAAGATTTACAGGCTTACTGTAAATGTCTGTGCCCATATCACTCATATCGCCCATTTCACCATCGGCGCTATCTGGGTCTTCTGGAGACTCACTGTCGAGGTAATCGGTAGCGGTGTCAAGATACTCGGCTGCAATTGTAACCTTTGATTGAACCCATGCTGGAAGCTCAGAACCATCATCGATCATAGTGCATAGACGCTCGATGTTGTCCTTCATGTTATCCATTTGACGACGAGCCATTTCACCATCTGGGTGCTCATCTCCCATATCATCCATATCATCCATATCGTCCATGTCGTCCACAGGCATACGGTCGCCGCCTTTGCTTACTTCCATATCACTATAGCCGTTATTGCGAAGGACAGAAGCCATTGGGCGCATTTCCATCATACCCTCTAAGCGTAAATCAAGCTTTTCAGCCCCACGCCGAGCATGCAATATAACGGAAGGAACATATTCCTTACTTTCCGTCATTGATCCCGCTTCTTTGTCGGATAGATACATATCAGTGCGGCGATCATAGTACTTGCCCTCTTTCTTATCGTAGTACACAACTCGGCCATTTTTCATTTTGAATGGACCCTCTAGGCCCTTTACTGGTCCCTGATGATCCAATGAATCGTCTTCCTCGATTTCATATTTTTCATAAAGACTAGTGATGAAGCCACTTTTTTCAGCGACACCAGATAGTTCTAGGAGTCTACGTAGGTCTTTGTTCATAGCAAAAAATTCCTCTTTATTCTATTTATTGGTTGTGCGCCACGGTCCCTGTAAACCGCGAGCTTCATATAGGTCTTTGACTGCCACCGCAATCAAACCATTGTATTGTTCCCACCGTTCCTTGGTCGAAGGTACTGGCTTAGGAACATTTAATTCACGAAACGCATGATCTACAAGCTCTAGCGCGTTTTCCCATTCTGTTTCTAAATCCTTGGCACCAGTATTGATTTCACGCTTCAATGCACTCATTGTATCTTTCGGAAAAGGAGCATCAGGATCATACTCTTTAAATACGTCCTTATGTTCATCTTCTTTTTTGTTTTCCCGAATAATATCTAGAATTTTACGCATCAAAATGTACCCTTGCGCTTTAGCTCCCAAAGCCAACCACCCTTGACACGCTTACCGTTCTTCATGATGGTATACTTACCTGTTCTTTCAAGCTCTTTAGCCATATCGGCATACATTTTCTTTTCGAAAGTATTCTGTGCAAATAATCGTGTAGTGGTACGCTTTGTTGATTTGTAACTGTCAAGTGCGGATAGGCCAGCTGATACCGCTATACCTGTAAAGAACGGGTTGCGCTTTAGAAAATCTTTAAAGTGGCGAACAGGGCTATTACCTTTAGCAGCAAACGAGACAGTTTTCGTTGCTTCATCTAGCAAGAATACATACTTGTCGCCCCAATCATCTTTGATTTCTTTTAGTACCACGTATTCTTCGTCACCGTGGTATTCACTTAGAAAGTTCATTCTATATCATAATCCTTTCTTTTAAGACTTTCGAATTCGGCTTCAAAATTACCAAACTCTTCTTCTCTTTTTTCTTGGAGGCGAATTTCGGCACCATCCAGTTCAACTATAGTAGGAGCATTAATCACAATCTTGTTAGCGTTGTCGGCTGTAGGCCCTGCGGAACTTGCCGGTGCAGCCATAGCTTGCCTTTCAAGATCATCGACCTTACGTCGATCTTCTGCTGCCATTTCTCTATATTTATCAATAACCATCTGTCTTAGGTCAGAACAGTCAGTTGACTGCTCAATAGCAATGCGATAAGCTTTTGCAACTTCCCCGTCACTCATGGCTGAAATATCGTCTACGGTTACAGTACGAAGCGGCGGGCAATCAGTATTTGGGGGCATTGGTACGTTAGAAACTGGTACCTTTACTTCTTGATAGAGTGTTTCAGTACGGACTTTACCCGGCCCAAACGAACATCCAGTCACCATCAAAAACATTACCAATATAATTATACGTATCATTTTCTTTCTCCTAAGCCATCACGGAGCAATTGCATTGCATCTTCACAATTTTTTGGAGTTGGAAGTTTGTCAAGATCAGCAATTCGTCCGCTAGTGGATTCTCGAATCAGGTCCACATTATCCTGAAGCAAATCAAACATTCGTTCTCGATTATCACGATCTTCCCGAAGGTCTTCGATTCGCATATTGGTTTGCTCAACGGTAGCCTTGCATGCCTTGACTTCACCTTGCTCAAATGCAACATCAACCTTTAATGCGGCCTTCTCATTTTCAAGTCTAGCAACGTCATTCTCAAGCCCCCATATTTCAAACTTGAGAATGCCTATGTAACCACCAATACCTAGTACCACTGCTAGCGCTATACCAGCAGCCATACTGCTCCCACCAAACAATTTAGCAAGAAATGCAATCATAATCTACTACTCCTGAGCAATGCTTTCAAACTTTCAATATTATGCTTAGCATTTGACAGCTGAGTTCGTGTGAATGACAGGCGCTTAGTAACGTGGGCTAGTTTAGTAGATATTTTATTGACAAGGGAAGTAGTAGCCTTTAGGTCTTTCCTAAGCTGCGTGACTTCTTTCTTGAGGGAATCTATTTCCCGTTTAACATCTGGTTCCATGCTTTGTTTACCTTTCTATATACGCCTAATGCATATTTAGCATCATCTAGCGCGTTGTGTGCATCACGAGCCTTGTATCCTAATCGCTCAAACAAGGTATTTGAATCGTATTCTTTAACTGTTCCCATCGAAAGGGCAAATGTATCAAAGTAACGGTGCCCAATCTTGATGTTCTTAAGTCCATACCTATGGAGCAAATCCTTAAAGAAAGGAACGTCGAACGACATGATATTATGTCCAAGGAAGTACAACGGCTTCTTAACGTCTATGTGCTTAATGATGAACTCTAGGATCAAGACAACAGCTTCTTCTTCCTCAACTCCATTTTCTTCCAAATATTCTTTGGTCAACCCATGGACAGCCTGCGCTTTTGCATCCCACTTGGAGTAACCATTCCACTTTACTTCGATATACATTTCGTCAATTATCTCGAATGTATCAGCGTCTGCGATTACCAACCCCCATGAAACTGCCTGATAGTTCTTCGCAACACTTTCATTACACTGGCTGCGGTTGGCCTCAAAATTAATGCCACTTGTTTCACAATCGATGGCAATAACCTTATCGATTTTTATCCCTGATGCCATAAACCATCTCCTAGTTCTCTTAAACTTTCATTGAGTACATTCACACGGGCAGTTAAATGTGGGTTGCTGATAGTTACCACCCGAGCAGAAAATTCTTTACTGTACCGGTAAATGCACATGTCTGCCAAATTAGCAAAGTGTGGATTGGTAGAACGCACTCCGTCACTCTCAGGAGTGTAAACCCTTCCATTAAGGTAAATCACTCGATCAAAGTATTCCAATTGAGCTTCTTTGCATTGGTTGTAATAATCACTTAACCATTCAGAATATTCATTGAATGGGCCGACACTAAGAACGGCATAAGTAAAGATATCGGCAAATGTTCGCTCCACTAAATGAATGCCGCTACTTTGATTGATTAATCTTAGTGTGCGAATATGATCTTCAATCAATTGATCTTGGAATTTGATTTTAAGGGGCATGTAAGCATTTACTTCACCCAAGGTTATATCCCAACGCTTTAACAAATTCCGTGAAGTTTGAACATCATGAGCACTGAAACGTCTATTATTTTCAGTTGCGGCTTTAATCAGCGTGGACTTACCTTGACCTTGTGATCCAGAAATACCTATAATCATTCAGTATCTCCTGTATCAAAGTCTTTAATTTGATCTTCAGCTGACGCTACGGGTTCTTTTTCAACTTCCTTAACATCCACTCCGTTGGTCTTAAGGATATGTTCTAATTGCACCAGACGCTTTAGTTCATCTTGAAATTTGACTTTGGTCTTGTCAAATTTATTTTTATACAAATTACGCTTTGGTGTAGTTGTTGCCGTATTGAGCTTGTTCTGATGACCATTTGCCTCCTTGACAAGGATTGCCATGGAGTTTAGAGTAAGCCTATAGGCTCGTTTGAATTGTACTAGGTCTTCTTCTGGAACGGAACCCTGCTTGGATTCTTCTAATTCATTTTCTGACATATATTACTCCGCTAAATGTAATTGAGGATTATAGCAGAGTATTATGACGTAATCAAGTCAGTCAGGTAAACCTGTTACTGTAATGTACTGAACATTTCCGATGCTATCTATTACCGCTTCTTGATCACCATCTTCGGAAAAATTCTTAGTAGGATCAATATCAGTGCCTGCCAGAATAGACTTGCGAATCTCTGCTTCGCTCTTGTAGTCCTTACCTGTATTATATACCCATACTTCAGTGTATGTGTCGTCGGGCTGTTGTTTTTTAGAAACCAAATATGCACCCTTCACGGCTCGTACAACACCATCATATCGACTTGACCCTGCTCCTGAATCGGGATCAATTTCTTCACCATCATCCAGATCAGACATCTCATCGTCATCTTCATCATCAAACATATCATCGTCGTCTTCGCCAAGGCTACGCATAAATTCCCAATCAGCATCACCATCAATGTCGTCGATGTCATCTTCTTGATTAAATTCACGTTTTCTGTAGCTTCTATCGTTTGTTGACAAATATAGATCGTCATCATCGTCATCAAATTGGCGAGGGTCTAAGAAAGTATCACCATCACTGTGAGAGCCGCGTGGAATATCATGCGTGTATGGATCAAGGTCTTCTACATCACGAACGATTTTATCAAAAGTGCTACCACTGACACCAGAGTTAGAGCCAGTTTTTGTACGGGCCGTTTTATCCAGACCCTGTGAAGGCCCACGCTGCCGAACAACGGTATCCATTCCATTTCGGCGTGCGGTGAATGGGTTTGGTTCAGCATTGGACTCGAACTCATCATCTGATAGCTCAAATCTCTTATTTTTCAGTAGATCGAATAGTCGTGGTCGTCTCATGTAATTTAATCTCATGTTCTAACAAGTATTTATAATCCCCACGAACATAAATACTCATAATCATTTAAGGGTATTTTAATGAGTGGGATTGTCCCGGTTTACATCGACCTCACTACCGGCAAGTATGCCGTGCGCGATACTGAGATTGGAGATGACTTCAGAGCATATGAAGTTATAGTAGACACCGCCTCGGCAGTGTGGTCTATTGCGCATGACAGAAATACCAAAAGTCTTGTGGTACAGGTATTCCAGAATGGTAAAGAAATTGAAGCCAATAGTATTGATGTTACAAGCCCTAACGTTGTAGAAATTTCGTTCTCAGAACCAATTACGGGTGTTGCCTATCTATTTGTTTACAATTTAGACAGTTTTGTTCCATCGCCAACACCTACGATCACACCTACGATCACACCAACTCTTACTCAGACACCAACGACTACCATCACCCCGAGTGTTACAGGGACACCGGCTGTTACGCCAACACCAACACTTTCGGCTGGTGTTACGCCAACTGTTACACCAACATCTACCGTAACAGTGACACCAACGTTGACACCAACGGTTACTGCTAATGCTACTGTGACACCAACGGTTACTGCTACTGTGACACCTACTGTGACACCAACGGTTACTGCTACTGTGACGCCAACAGCTACAGCAACAGCAACAGTTACACCAACGGTTACTGCTACAGTGACACCGACAGTGACCGTGACACCGACAGTCACAGCGACGCCAGCGACAACAGTTACACCAACGACGACAATTACACCTACTGTGACACCTACTGTGACACCACCGGTTACTGCTACTGTGACGCCAACAGCTACAGCAACAGCAACAGTTACACCAACGGTTACTGCTACAGTGACACCGACAGTGACCGTGACACCGACAGTCACAGCGACGCCAGCGACAACAGTTAC
>Ga0306906_1000081_pt1 | contig 56065 bp, 37 predicted proteins | sample AntRauTorcE11897_FD_190405 | JGI IMG/M metagenome (GOLD analysis project Ga0306906, IMG submission 190405) | Saline lake microbial communities from Rauer Islands, Antarctica - Metagenome Torckler E11 #897 (v2) (version 2) | ecosystem: Environmental > Aquatic > Non-marine Saline and Alkaline >...
GTGTTACTAATATGGCGGTAATGTTCTTTAACACTCCATTTAATCAAGACATAGGGTCTTGGGATGTTAGTAGTGTTACTAATATGGCGGTAATGTTCTTTAACACTCCATTTAATCAAGACATAGGGTCTTGGGATGTTAGTAGTGTTACTAATATGGCGGTAATGTTCTTTAACACTCCATTTAATCAAGACATAGGTTCGTGGGATGTTAGTAGTGTTACAGATATGAGTGAAATGTTCAGAGATTCTTCATTTAATCAAGACATAGGGTCTTGGGATGTTAGTAGTGTTACAGATATGAATTTTATGTTTACTACTGCACCGTTATCAACTATAAACTACGATTCTTTACTCGTAGGATGGGAATCACTTATGGTTCAAAATAACGTAATATTTAATGCTAATATAGCCAACTACACATTAGGCAGCGCAGCAGAAACAGCCAGAGCAGCATTAATAGCAGACCACAACTGGACAATAACAGACGGGGGAGGAATATAAAATATAAATAAATACTATAATTAAAAATATGATACAAGGAATACTACCACCAGAACAAATAATGACAGGACAATCATACTTCTTTCTAAAAGATTTGAAAGATGTAGGAAGTTATAAAGAGATAAGTAAGACAAGTAGAGGTACTGAATTTTCAGTAGAATTATCAGATGTAGAAAACTACCTCAATCTTAGAAGTTTTGTAACTCAGACTCCTTTAACTATCAATGGAGTGATTACAGATATAGTTAATCTATGTAAAAATAGCTTTAATCAAAATACATATTTAGCAATGAAGTATATGTTTATTGAAGCTGATGCTACAATATTACAAGACATAATACCTACAGGTATTAGGCTAGCAGATGGAACTAAAACATTTGCAGACTTTACTGTAGCTAGTGATAGTCCAGTTCCCTTTGCGCAAAGCATAGATAACTCTAAAGTAATACTAAGATGTCATGTAGGCTCTGATATGGTGTCTATGGATGAATTAGTAGCATGGGTTGAGTACTCTGAAACAAGTACTAAGAATATTAAGATACTAGGGTTAAAAGAACATAGTGAATTATTAAACAGTGCGGAATATTTAGAAGAATTATGATAGACTACAAGAACTCGTATATAGGAAAGAATTTAAACTCACTATCTCAAGCTGGTAATACAGCAGCAGACGGAGATATAGATGTTAGTATCTCAGGAAGGATAGGTTATAATATGATAGTCAACCCTACCAAGTTTTGGAAAGCTTGTAGATGGGTAGTTGACGGCACATTTGGGATAATTGAAGGTAAAGGGCATTGTGAGAGAGCTTATAAAATAGATATAGGTGAAGTATATACATCAGGAGGTAAGTGGTATTGGTTATCATTATTATCAATATTTATTATTACTGTATGTAGTATCATGGCTCCCTTTTTTTATTTGCCAGTTTATTTAAAAAATAATAAATAAGATGAAACTATTTAACATACCAACAGAAGTTTATTTTTCAACTACCAGAAAAAAGTTGATGTATACCTTACAGGCTCCAGTAGAGTTTACTCTATCTAGTGGAGAAACTATTATAGTTCCTGAAGGTTATGTCACAGATTTTGCTTCTGTGCCGGCTTTTGCTAGAAGCCTGGTGAATAAAGATCAAGGATTTAGGGCTGCTATCCTCCACGACTATATGTACGATAATCAGTACGTAATTACAGGAAACGAAAGAAAAGATCGTAAGATCGCTGATCAGGAATTCCTTTTCCAGTTGAGAATAGACAACGTTAGTCGATGGGGAAAATTCTGGATGTACGCAGGTGTTCGGATAGGAGGAAAGTCTTGGTGGGAGGACACTACAAAAAAGTCTAACAATGATTGGATATTGACTTAAATATTTGTAAATTATTATAGTTGAGTGATATTATACTAATGTCAATGAATGTAAAGCATATTGCACAAGGATTTTTGAATCTGGCCTTTTCAATTATAATGGAAAAAGAAGGGGAAGTTCTGGAAATTGCCTCGGGTAGGTTAGAAACTTGTTCTACATGTACTCATAGAGTGAACGCTAGATGCGGCATGTGTGGATGTTATCTTCCTGCATTAGTAAGATCAAATAAAGGTTGTCCTTTAAAAAAGTTTAATAAGTAAAAATACATGACTGCAAGAGAAATTTACGAAGCGGTATTGATTGAGCTGAATAAGGTTGGTGCTCCCGACTTATTACTTGATGAGTTTAACTACTACATCAATAAAGGACTTTATCAGTATGTTCAAAAAAGATACAACGTATATGATAGTAACCAGCAAACAACTGATGACCTTCAAGTATTAAAAGAAACCAAAATTTTACAAGGAGATGCCTTAAAACATATCGGACAGAAGCAAACTACCTCTGTGGGAGATATCGTGGAGGCTAAATATAAAACCCACCTTCCAGACAACTATTTCCATTTATTAAATTGCGTATTAACCTACGCCCTTAAAAAGGATTATAGATGCTGGTCTGAAGGGTACAAAATCGATATGCCGGCTAAGAGGATTACATCTGATGCTTATTCCTCTATTTTAAACAACGCTTGGCTAAAACCTCAATACAAACAACCTTACTATGTTATTGACAGCAATGATCTAACTATAGAAGGAGACTGGGCAAATAATGATATTTATGATAACCAGTCTATAAAAGACAAAATAAAAATTAAAGCAGGTAAAATGCCTGCCCACAACGGCTGGGAAGATGTCAACGGAGACAACATACTTTCTTCTGGAGACAAGCTTACAGGACCTACCATGATTATAGATTATGGTAAAGATAATTCGATCTTTGAATTAGTGTCAGTAAATGTAAACTTCTTGAAAGTTCCGAATAGAGTAAGAATTACTCCGGAACAAATCGATATGACAGAAGACCACTCTCAGATTATGGAATTCCCGGATTATGTCTCTAGAGAAATAATCAAAGAGGTAGTTTCATTGATTATGCTGAGAAATGGTGATCCTTCTTTGCAAGCCCAAATGGCCGTTAACACGTCTGTTCCCCAAGGTGGTGGAAGGAATCAATCACAACAAAACCCTAATAATCAGTAATGAGCCCTACGACACCATTATACATTAGCATAGCTATATCCTTAACTGGATTATTCTTAACATTCATTGCAGTTTACATTGCTACAAAGAAATATATGAAAGAGAGTTCAGATCAATCATTCTTAAAAGTGAAAGAAAACTTTGTTACAGTAATACAGGGTCTAGAGTCCAATTTAGATATTCGTTTGTCAGGATTAGAAGAACACATTAATACAAAGATCCGAGATGTTAAAAAAGATGTGGCTGATCATAGATTAGATATGAGAGAAATGAAAGTTGATTTCAAAGAGATGATTAAAGACTATGATTTCAAAGCACATAAAAGAATTGATGAAGTAGTTCATCGAGTGAAGCAACTTGAGTTTGAAAAGAAATAAATGTTGAATGATTAAATAATTAGATTATGGAAATTAATGATTTATGGGATGATGAAGACAAGCAAGTTGTAGATTCTCCAGAGTTAGATGATGAAGGAAACCCAATTGATGCTGACCCTCAAGAGGAGGTTTCAGAAGAAGACGAAGGCGAAGTTAATGAAGATAGCCCAAAAAAGGATAATGTAGATTATTCTGAAGAAGTCGATGATGATGAAGAGGAAGAAGAAGGTGAAAGCGAAGAAAACGATGGAGGAGAAGATGATCCTAAATCTTTCTTAGAGAGCTATCTATCAAATTTCGATATAGTAGGAGGGATGGTAGACGTAGAAGACGGGGATCCTAAGCATATAGATGAGTTTGAACCAGGAGAGCAACAAAAAATATTGGATCAGTTAATTGAGCAAAAGACTCAAGAGGCTACCCATAATATAGTAACTCCAGAAGAGCAGGAGTTCTTAAAAGGTATTAGAGAGGAAAGACCTGTAGAGGATATACTTAATGAACTTGCAGATAAGAAAGTAATGGCGATGGAAGCTAATGCTTCTCTAGGAGAGCCATTAGACTATGAAAGGATGAATTCAGATGAGATATTCCTTAAATATCTACGAGAGGCTCAGCCGGACTCTACTCAAGAGGAGTTAGAGGAGGATCTTGAAATTGCTAAGCAGGCAAAAACTTTTAAGAATACAGTAGATATCCTTAAAGGGCAGTATAGCCAAAAGCAAACTAATGAGAGATCTCAGTTTATTCAGGCCCGAGAGCAGGAACGTAATGAGAAATTAAATCAGGAATCAGATCGCATTATTAATAGTGCTAGAAAGATTGATTCTATTGCTGGTTGGCAGCTTACCAATGAAGATAAGAATTCTGTTCTAGCCAACCTGGTAGAGCGTGATGCTAAAGGCGATTCCCCATTTATGAAAGAGATAGCTAATAATCCTGAGAAGTTGTTTGAAGCTCAGTGGTATATGAAAAATGGGCAAAAGAAATTTGAAGAATTAAATAATTACTATAAAAACCTAGTCAATGAAACCTATGAAAAAGGTGTCAAAGAGGGTAGAAGTAAGAGAGGAAAGAATCCTAAGGTATCTGCCTCCAGAACAAGTAGTAAGTCAGAAGAAAATAAAGATACTAGAACTACTACTCCCAGCATTCGCAAAGGGGTTGCAGAACTAGATGATTTATATAATGAATAGTAACCAATTTTTGAAATATATTTTTAATTAAAATCGAAGCAAATGAAAATTATTGATCGTTCGACAGTTTATGAAAACATGTCTGCTACAAGATCGGTACAGAATTTCGGTACACTCTTGCGAGACAAACCTGAAAAATTAGGCCAAGTAGTAAGCATGCGTCCAGATTTATCCGTGTCAATGTTAACGGAGGCGTTAAAGAACGTCTACAAAAATAGCAAAGACTCTAAGTCTGGATATACTCCAATCAATGCTATGGCTATTGAGTGGGAAATTGATGTCAACTTCATCAAAAAAGTTAAAGTTGTAGGTGCTCCATCTAGTGCACCGACAGTAACTACTCCTGCTACTGTATTGTTAGGTGAGCGTTATTTCGATAGAAATGACACATTCGCTGCAGAAAACAGACAGCAGTATTTGGTAGTAAAGGATCCTAAGAGACAAGGGTCTGGTAAATGGTTGTATACTGTTCTTTTAGTAGGTAATGACTTGAATCGTTCAGGTGATACTGCTTACTTGAGTGCAGGTAAAACGGTAAGATTCCGTTCCAACTATTTCCCTGAATTATCTGAAAGAGGTTTCACTAAGTTCTTGGATAACAGTGAGAAGCATAGAAACTACATTTCTAGACATAGAGCTTCTGTAGACTGGTCTTCTGATTATGCTATCCGTGAAGAGGTGTTCATCCAGGATGGTAAGCAGGGAAAAGAGAAAGTCTACAAAATGAATAAGAAAGAGAAAGATTGTATCGATACTTTCTTATTGGCCAGAGAGCAGTCATTATTGTGGTCAGAGACCAATTATGACATCAATGGTAAATGTTTGCAGCAGGATGAAAAAGGCCGTGATATCCCAATGGGAGACGGTATTATCCCTCAAGTAGAGAAAGTGTGTGATAAGTTCATGTTCTCTAATTTAGGTATTGACATCGTAGAGGATGCAATGCAGTCTCTTGCTGAGAAATGTGAGAACAGAACTGGTAACAACTGGGCATTCATTTGCAATAGCCGTTTCTGGAACAAGTTCAACAAATTGATGGCAAATGACTTGAGGTTTAAAGCTATGGACGGTGCTTACTTATACAGTAAGGATAAAAGTGGAATGGTGAAAGTAGGTGCTTCTTACAATGCTTATGAGTTTGCAGGTAACACAATTACCTTCATGGAGAATAAAGCATTGTCTGAAGAGTATGATGACAGAGCATACGCATTGATGCTTGATATTGGTAAAGATGGTACTAGTGGCCGTCCTAACTTAGCAATGTTTACCTTAGAAGGATCAGAAATGATCTCTGGTAACTTGATAGGTTTAGGTGGTGCATCTGGTAAAGAGTCAGGAATTGATATTTCAACTTCTGTTCACGGATCTTCTTACCACTTGATTGGATATGCCGGTGCGGTTATCTTTAATCCTTACAAATCTGTAATCTTGGAAGAAGCTATCAGCGCATAATAAATATAGAGGAGGGGGATAATATTTCCCTTCCTTTTTATTATATTAGAATGTTTTTATACAATAATTAGTAATACAATATTAAATAGTAAATGACAATGGTAAATGAATTAGATGGTAAAGTTCTTACTTTAAAGAGCGTTTATTCTAAAGACAGAAAGATTATGGTCCAGCCGGTATTCGATGTAAAGACTCGATGGTATTTGGGTGTGCCTAGATTAAGTGAAGAAGACAAGAAAAAGTTGGATTTTTGGGTAGACGAAAATTCGAAGCTATTCATTAGACACAATGATACATTCGATTTAAATGATAAAATAGATAGACAAAATTGGGAATGGGTACAACATTCCAATGCTATAGCAAAGTCATTTGAAGAATGCCAGAAATCTAGTGAAGCGTTATTCTATGTAGATAACGAAGAAATAGAGAACCAAAAAAGTCTTTCTAGCGATGATCTTCTTTTAGAATCTCTTCAGAAAATTAAATCTGATAGAGATGATATGCTTGAAGGTAGAGTGAGAATACTAGGATTTAACATGGAGGATGAATCTCCGGCCTCTTTAAGAGCGTTCTTAAACAGGTTAGCTAAAGATCCTAAGACGGTTCGAAAAGTACTTGAATCATATACAGCTAATTCCGTTTCTGTTCAACTCATATTTATGAGAGCATTAGATATGGAAGTTATTAAAGAAGAGAGACAGGTTTACACCTATGGAAATACTATTTTAGGAGTAACTACTGATTCGTGTATCAGCTTCCTACAGGAAACTGAAAATAAAGAGTTATTAATTCAGATTGAAAAGGAGATAGCTTTAAAAAGAAGTGCTAGTAAAGCAGAAAAACCTTCTTCAGATGAAGAGAAAGGCACTAAAGCAAAAGGTAAAGCTGCTGCAAATAAAAATAAATAAACCTAAATCAATAGAAAATGAGTACAGGAATCAAACATCGCATCGTAAATCAAGTAGAAGACATTAAATTTTTAGACACTGCTGGCGCGGAGACATCTACTCCAGCAGACGTAGTTAGAATCTTAATTCCGGGAACCGCAACTTTAGAGAGATCTAAGTTTAAGCCTGATTCTTTCGTTAAGACTGCTCCGACAAAAGGAATTAAAGAGGTAAGTACAGTTACTGTATCTGGAACTGCTTCTTCTGTAGGTAGAAATAGTGTTTCTATGAAGATTGAGATGCTCTCTAGCCGTAATGAGGCGGAGTTTAGCAGATACCGAAGAGATAACGGTAAAGATTTGATCTTTAGCGGTGTGGTACCTGCTGACGCTACTGCTGCTCAGATCGTGACAGAGATTAAAAAGAATGTAGATGCGAGAGCAGCTAGATTTGGTGACTTACCTTTTACTTACTCAGTAAGTGGCGGTGTAATCACTATCACTGCTAATGCTCCTCATCTTACAGTAGGTGATGTGACTTTAACTATTAGTGACAAAGAAGGTGATCATTCATTGGCATCTGTTGCTAAAGCAGTTACTACTGATGCAGTTCTTCCTCAGGGACAAGGATCTCAGATTGAAGAGAACATCGCTTTCTTGACAGAACACAATGCTACTGCTGGCGGCTTTAGAGCTGACGAGAGAGTAGATCTAGGAGCTGAGTATATTGAGTTCTTTTTAGAGCAAACTTTCGATGATGCTATTTCTCCAATGCCTAATGCGGCTTACTCTACTCAGAGTACTGCAGGTGAATTTGGATTAGCGTTGATTGTTAATTCTAAATTAGATACTGATCCTAAGGTAACTTTGCTTGACACTTTATTTGATGGTGTCAGTGCAGGTGCTTGGAATGTCTAATTAAGTAGATAATAAAATTTAAGTAAAAGCCTGGGCTACTAAGTCCAGGCTTTTTTGTTTGCTTTACTGTCCTGATTTTGTTATATTAAGGTGTTTTTATATAATAATTAGAAATGACTCAAAACGAAATAGCCTCAGTGATTGATTCCGATGTCAGGACAGGATTAAAAGGAGTAGGAAACTTCTCATACTCTATTCAAATGCTTGAAAGAGAAATCCCTGTTATACGGAATCGTATATTAAAGAGTGCCCAAAATAAAATTGGGTTCAATAGAAAAGGTTTTCTACAGTCTATTAATTGTATAAAAGTAGACCGAGAAAAATTATCTAAGTGCCCTATACCTCTAGGAGATATTGATAAAGATGTATTACACTTTGAGATACCTATGCTTTTGTTAGATATGCTCGATGAAGGGATAGATTACATAGGGCCATCGATTAAAGGACATTCGAGAGGATGGAAAGTGTATTTTGATGACGGCTATAGTTTACATATTCGTAAGCCAGCTACATGCCACCTTCCTTTTATATACATAGATCCGGTAAGCACCGGACAGAAAACACATGATGGGTTTATCTTTAATTATAAAGGGAACCTTAGAAACCTATCTTTTAGAGGAATTATCAATAACCCTGAAGATGCAGAGCTTTACCAGTGCCACGGACCTTTAGAAGATTTCCCTGCACCAGACTGGTGTGTTGAGGAAATAATCAGAAGATTGACCTCAAAGTATATACAAAATTATAGGCAATTGCATGCTCCTACGCAATCTAATACTCAAAATGACAACGTAAGTTAATGAAAAATAACGCTAGATACCCTCAGTATACTACAATGACTGCTTATGCGCTATTTCCTGAAATAACAGGGTTAGACATAAAGGAAGAAACCTTTCACGATTTCGCGCACATGGCGGTAGATAAAATTGGGCACAACGTAGATATATGTAAACTCAAGTTAGAAGTCCCTGAAGACGGTCGTATATACCTTCCTTGTGAGGTAACTACTATAGAGTCTGTCACAGACAATGTACATTTCTACGATATATGGGACGCTGGTGAGTATGATGGAGATGCTGTCACCTATAATCGAATGGGTGCTAGAAAACAAGATCTTTCTCCCTCAGATCTTATTGGTAATAGAGAATATGTAAGCTACAAATTTTATGCTCCTAATGTAGTGGAAGTAGACAAATCTTTATCCGGGGAGGAAATATTTATACTTGCTCAGACCGTGCTTAAAAATAAACAAGGGGAAGAGCTTCTATATTATAAGCAAGTAGAAGCGGTACTGTACTATGTAGCTTACCTATTACAGCAGCGCAATGCATTTATCGGAAAGCAGGGCATAGATCTAGCGTACATTAGAGGTAAAGCATTAAACTTATTATCAGATGCTAGAGTACCTGATCACATTAGTGATAATGAGATCAACCAGGTACTCGATGCTAAAGTTTCTTTTGGTAGGAAAGGGTATAACAAGGACTTTAAGTTTAAATAATGGCGGCTAGATATCCAACATATCATATGGCCGGGATCAATGATGTATTCACCTCAGATGATGATTATTCATTTATAAAGGCAGAAGGGAATATATCAAGACAATATAATGCTTGCTCTAAAAGAGGACTTGCAAAACAAATATTTCATTGCTTTATGAAAAAAGCTATGGAGGATATAGTCGAAGAAAATTTAGTTTTCCAACTCCCTTTATACAGGGCTTCAATATTAATTGAAGAAATACCTTCTCACATATTAAAGAAAAGAAAATCAGAAGGAAAGCTTCTTCATTTTTCTGATGTATTTGCCCATGGAAAAGGATATGACATGATCTATCGTCATGTGTCAAAAGGAAAATATAGGAAAAGGAGAGTTATAATGCATTCCTCTTTATTTAGTAGGTTTGTTTCTTTAGTTAACACAGGTAAACGCTACTTTGGTATAGCAAAAGCATGGTAGTTAATGCAGAAGATTATATCGATTTTTTAAAAGAAGAGTACCCTGATATTGAGGAGAAGATACTTATTAAAATATTGGATAAAGGGTTAAAGAATATGCAGCATTTAATCGAAGCGGACCTCGATGTTAGAGTTGGCAACAACGTTAATATGAGAACTTATAGGATGACTATAGTTAAAAATATGAGTTCGTGGGATGCTTTAATGAAGAGAGCAAAAGAAAAATTTTATCAATTACAAAGAAGAAGAACAAAATGAGTATTAAGAACTCCCAGAATACATTTATGGAAGGCATTAAAGGTGACTTTTCTCCTTTAGACGCTTCTTCTAATGCAGCTACAGATATAGTGAATGGTGGTATACTTTCGTTGAAAGGTAATCAAATGATTATGCAATCAATGAAATCCAATTCCCCTGTATTCCGAGAAGGTAAGACTCTTCCTGAATTCAAGGAATTTAAAAATTCTGCAGAAAGTATTGTTGAAATTAAAGGATTAAGCCCCTTAGGATCACTAGAGTTTAGTGTTACTTCATCTGTACTCGATGCTAATCCTACAAAGACAGTAGTAGTTAAGTTTTACTCTGGTGAGCTCTCTAAAGGAAGTTATAAAGAAGAGAGTTATGAAATAAGACCTGAAGACTACTTGGCGTATTACAAAATATACGATATTCTTGACGATGAAGATAATATACCTAAGTATATAAAAATTACTTCGATCGGTAATCAGGATAAAGTTGTAAATCACAATATCAAAGTCAGGCTTACTTATTTTATAGAAAATACGCCTGTTAAACTTCCCGCTGAAAATAAGATATTTGGAGTAAAAACTTATAACGACATTTCCTACATCATTAGTGGTAAGCCTACTGACGTTTTATTGTCGAAAGAGGCAAGTAATGATAGGGCCGATAAGCCTCAAGTAGTTATTGGAGATGAATCAGATTTTCGAAACGATATTGGTAATATAAAGACTGAGGTAGAACCTTCTACCTCATATTCTCCTACTACTGTTACGCTATGGGATACACAAGTAGGGGGACCGATATCCGGATGGGATACTCACACAGGTTCTAATGATGATGCATCTCTTCAAAGTAATATTGTGGACGCTGGCAGATACTCTGGTTATATAGAAATTATTTCAGAGATCGATCCTTTTACTACTAGGGCAACTGATCATATACTAAATTTTACTTTAATGTACCAAGCTCCTGATGGTTCTTCTGAAGTAGTGAAACAAGAAATTAACATTGATAGATATGAAGAATATGTAATAGAAGAGCCTTATAACTTTTCTTATACCATTGATGAGGGAAAAGAAGGGGGAAGATTCTACGTCATGGCTGACTATAGAATCAGAGGTTCTGACCGTATTAAAATAAACACGAAAGTAAAATTAGGTATAACACAAACTCCTTCAGGAGCTATAGATACAACACAAGGAATAACTCTAACCTCTATTGATGTTACTGACGCTACTTCTAAATTACATGAGAACGGTAAAATCACAATCGTAAAAGAGGATTCAGGAGATAGTGGGACTTTTGAAGTCGCTCTTAATAATCAAGATTGGACTGTGCATCAAGAAGGAGGTGTGGCTGAAATATCCGGATTAGCTCCAGGTCAATATACTTATTATGTATACAAACGTAATGATGATACTGGTTATCAGTATGTCTATAAAGGTGTTATAGGTGTAGGAACTCAAGTAGAAGTCCCTAATATTAAAATAAAAGGAGAAATCACGGAGTTTAACTCTCTTCAAGATTTTAAGGTTAATATGACCTTTACTGACAATTTTAGAGAGTACAGAACAGATATTAGTAAACGATATAGGGTAGGGTATTACTATTATGAAGATGGTAGTATACAGGAAGGAGGAGTATTTATTTCTAACGGTAGTATACTTAATAAAGAATTTAATGTCGGTCTAAATGAGCGTTCAATTATAATCCTTTTTGTAGAAGCTATAGACTCTCATGTAGTAGATGAGCAGGAAAGTACGTATACTAGAAGATGTGAATTAGAGATACCTATTACTGAAGAGATCGAGAAAAATAGATATTCTCTTGAGGTAGGCTCTTTCCCCTCTCCAGATTATAATCCGCTTACCGATAAAGGTGATTTAGTATCAAAGTATTTTCCATTTCAGAACCTTGATAATAAATCTTTTTCTACAAATAAGATCCATTTGACAGGGGATAACTATGTTGATATGGAGATACAACCTTCCTATGACGGAAGTGTTAATGTTATTTTTGCTGATAAAGGTAATCCACTGAGGATCATTAACTCTGGATTTAGTGTTAAGCCTGACAGAAAATATGAGATTATAAGGAGAACAGGAGCTAACAATACCAATAGGTATAATTCCAGCAATGTTGCTATTGCCACTAAGAATGTTCAATCTTTAAGTAGGGTTCCTGATATTGAATTAAAAAGAGTTAATAATTCAGGGGGTAACCTTGAAGTAGGTATGATGAAACTGTATTTTGCCTTAGGTACTCCTGACGGCAATGAGACAGATATAGTAGAGGAGACCGGGGAAATACCTATTTACCATGGGGATACATTTGGGGGCATTAAAGGAGGAGTACCTGGAGACAGAGCAAATAAATCATTATCTTTTTCAGTTACTAATGTTGATGAATTTTATGATTATATTTCTGTTTACTGTGTTCTAAATACTGGAGAAGAAGTAAGTAATGCAAAATCCTTTAAAGTAGATAAAAGATTCTATCTTAATCCAGATCCTATTGAAAGTAATGAATTCACAATTACAGGTTTTGAACCTATTTCAATAATTGATGAGAATGAATTGAGTGTAAAGAAGAGCTACTTATCTTCGGTAGGCACAATCACACAGGTACAGAATAGATTATTTACTGCCAACGTATCCAGTAAAAATGTAGATTACAACAAATTATTTAAAGCAGTTCAAAGAGTTTATGCAGTTCCTTCTACAGGACCTAATAAAATAAACCTTTCTTCTTTTTATGATAAATGGAATGCGGTTATAAACCAGGAAAGTAACTTCTTTGGGTTTGGAAATATTTATACTAATCAAAAGATATCTGAGAAAAGTTTAATGGATCTTAATAAATCCAAACAAAATGGGTTAAATGGGGATGTGATAGACCTAATAAATGCAGAAGGTTTCCATAATCCTTCTATAGTAGAGAAGCTTAGTGGATACTGGCCTGCAGAAACCTATAAATTAGGTATGTGTTTAGTATTAGATGACGATACGGTAACTGACCCAGTTCCAGTTACTTCAGGAGATTTTATAGATGTAGAAAATGCTCCTGGTATGGAAGATAGTGCATATAATGATACCAGACAAGCTCAATTTAATGGGAACAATAACTGGTCTGATGATATGAACAACATAGGACTACTAAGATTTCCTAAAGTAAGTAAGAACAATGAACTGTTCTATCCTAAATTTAAATTTAAAAAAGCTGAATTAATCGATGCATACCCAGAATTATTCAGTAGAGTAAAAGGGTTCTTTTTTGTCAGGGGAGAGCGTAGAAAAGATGTTATATTAAGTGGAGAACTAGGCGCGGTATTTTCCGCGATTACCGAGGTTAATCCTCTCCCTGATCCACTAGATTACGAACATGCAGGAGTCATTTCATTAGGGGAGAGAGTTTCATTGGATAGATCAGTTTTACCTTACGTTAGTCAATGGGTTTTGAAAGGTATCACAAAGTTAGGTGCAAATTATTATCCTACGGGCACTGAAAATATTACAGCTGCTTCTGGAGAAGATAAATCTATATTAAATGATGCTCATTTAAGGGTTGTTGGAGTAGATGACTTTGATACTTTTCAAACTACTAATATAGAGAACGGGGAAGTTTTGTACAGGTACGCACTTAGGTCTGGAGATCTATTTTCAGACAAAGCTCGTATAGCCGCTTCTTTTAATGGGAACTCTTACGGATTGCTTCCTGTCCATCAATTTGAGATTATTCGTGCAGTTGCTGAGACATCTCCAGTTACAGAAGATACTAGATTATTGAGTAATTATTTCTCAGTTCAAAAACTAGGGAATAAAAGAATCGTGGGTTTTGGAATAGGTGACGATGGTCCTCAAAAAGCTATATTTGATTATGTTTCTTATGGATCTGGGAGAAGAACTGGAGGGGGCTTTGCAAGCGCAATTCCTTATAAAGCCTATCATGAAGGAGATCCTATGGAAGAGGGTAGAAAAATCTTTCCTACTGGTATGTGGGAATCATACATAGGTATTAGCTCTCCTGGTCAAATAACTAGTAATTATGCTTTTATATACCCTTCTGTGAATGGCCCTATTACAAAAAATGCTTTGAAGTCAATGTATAACTCCGATGAGAGTACTGCTTACACGGCAATTACTCCTCGTTATTCTTTTGATGAGTTCGATGATAAAGAGGTAATTGATCTTATAGGAACCAGAGGTGATTGTAGAATAACTCAGAGTGTAATTAATATAGCCCACGGAGATCTAGGTAAGATTGGTTCACATGATTCAAGAAGAGTGGATTTAAAAGACCCTGATACTAATGAACATAATAGCTATCGAGCTAGAGAAATAGGTACATCTAGTGTGCTTACCCAGCACAGTGATTATCTTACTTACGTAAGGCACCCTAAAGTAGAAGATCCAGTAGAATCGGCTAAGTATGGTAAAGCTAGAGGTTTTTATCCACTTGACAGTAAGGGATCTGGATATTTAGCTCCTACAATGGATAATAAAATGGCCTCCACAGAAGGATTTAATAAAGGATATGGAAACAACTTTACAGGCAGGAAGTACTTTTCAATATCTAAGAATTCCCCTTTTGTTCAGTATGATAATGAAAATACTATTCAGTATTCTGAAAAATACGATTCGGACAGTTTCTTTAATGGTTATCGTAGCTTTAGTTCTTTTAATAAAGGGGACTATGGAAGGGATCTTGGACCTATAACTAAAATAGAAAACATAGGGGGAAATTTGGTATCTGTTCATGCTAGGGGAGTCTCTATGATAGGGATTAATGACCAGGCAGTAATGAATACAGAGCAAGGAACAGATATAAGGTTCAGGTCTTTAAATGTTCTATCCGATAAACCTACTATTATTTCTTCTGAATTCGGGTCCTCATGGATGAGGTCAATTAAGAAAACCGATAACAGTATTTATGGTGTTGATGTTAATCGCTCTCTCATATGGGCTATGACAGGGAAAGGATTACAGATCATTTCTGCTGGGAGTGTTAATAAAATGTTAGCTACTTTCTTGTCCGGTTTCCAAGGTAAAAAAGAAGTACCAGGAGATATATATATTGCTACTCATTATGATACTATTACAAATGATGTAATATTCACATTCTATAATAAAGACTCGAATGTCACTAAAAAATCATTTGACATGGATCCTGATGTATTTAATATGCTGGACGCTATGACCGATGAAGAAAGAGCTTTATGGGCATATGTAGATACAGAAGTTATACCAGAAGATCAGCTATCAGAAGCTTACGAGAAAAAAATAATAAGAAAAGAACTATACGATCAATACAACGAGGCCGTAGATGATAACATCATGAAGAACTTTACTCTGGTATTTAGTGAAAATAGTAAAACTTGGACTACTCGTTTAAGTTATTCTCCTGAGTTCATGTTTAATTCTGGGAATGCCCTCTATTCGGTTAATAATAAAAGAGCAATAACGACTATTCCTGATATACTTTCAGATAGATTCTTAGAGAGTGATGTAGACTCTCATTTAATTTGGCAACATGCCTTATCTGATTCAGAGATTCCTACTTATGGCAGTTATTATGGTAAGGATCCTTTGTTTGAATTGGAATTTGTTATTAATGATGATCAAAAGTTTGAGAAAATATTAGAAACGATCGACATAATTGGGAATGAGGTTATGCCTGATAAGATCCAGTACGAGGTTTCTGATGATGCTCCTTGGTTGAAAATGTTGATTGATACTGATGGAAATAACTACTCCGATTGGGAAGAGATGAAGCAAGACTTTCTTATGAAAGCCTATAACTCTGACCATTTAATTAATCCAGCTAGGTACTATATTCAGGAACTCTATGATAGAAGATCGACTAGTATAACAAGAGCTAATTATCAGTATACAAATGGCTACAATCATATTAAAGTAGGTAAGAACTTGAAAACTCTATACGACTTTAATACTGATAGCGAAAACACTTTCCCTGATAACGCTACAGCCAGAAAGCATTTTGTTACCAAACTTCGAGATAAATATTTCAAAGTGAGGTTAATATATACTTCAGGAAAATACATAAATATTAAAGCAATTACATCAGAATATAAAATCACATTATAATGGGAAACACAGCTAATTACGGAGAAACGGGAGTATCTCTTTCAGTTCAAAAGCCTAAGGTAGGTATAGTAAATCCAGGAAAAGTAGGCTTTAATGCAGGGGCTAAGAACGCAGCTAGTTGGGCTTCTACTGGAGCTCAAGTTGCAGGGCCATGGGGTGCGGCAATAGGTGGTGCAGCCGGTATTGCTAGCGGATTTTTCGCTGCTAGGAAAGCAAATAAAGATATGATTGATACTACTAGAGATCAGATGGAAGCCTATTCTGATAGGAAGTCAGCGATGAATGAGAATTTATCCGGAAAATTGAATGCTAGGGCGGCTGCTGAAAATGGAGATTATTTCACTAATCGTTATACAAATATGGAAAAAGGAGGTGAAATAGGAGTACATCCTACAATTGCTCAGACCATGGGCTATTTAAAAAGTCAAAAGCAAGTTCAAAAAATGCAGGCTGGTAGCAAGGTTGAAATGAAGGAGAAGTCCAAAGGAAAATCAATTCATATGAAGCCTAACGAAATTCAGCCTGGAGGAGCGGCTTTAAGAAATGAAAATTGGTTTTATGAAGACATGTCAGATGAAGGTACAGGAACTGCATATAGATTTGAAGAAGGATATGAGTTGACCGACACTGATGAGCTTACTGGTGAAGAACAATTAGAAAGATTACGTAGCAATAATTTCAGGGATTCCTTTACAGATGATAGAAAAAATTTTTTAGTAAATTATATTAAAGGAAATACAAGTGACCGGTACCAGGTAAAAGATAATGGTGATGTTATTTTAAAAGATAAAAATATTTATCTTGGAAATACCAATTCAATACAAAAGTTAGATTATAGAAAAGCTCCTTGGTCTGAAGAAGAAGGGCAGGATCTTTATCAAATTCGAAATCCAAGAACTTGGAAGTCTACTCAGGAAAGGGTTACTTCTAGAAAGCAGGGTGGGTCAATCGAAGTAGATTCAGAGCTTACTAAAATAACTGACCATATTAAGAGAGTAAAAGCTAAGAAAAATGATGAGAAGAAATTAAGATCTGGAGGAAGTCTTAACATGATCGCTAAAGGTGTCAGTCATGAAGAAGATAATAACATTGGCGATAGAGGTATTCCTATTATATCTAATAAGAATCGAAAGAAATTAGCGGAAATAGAAGTAAACGAATTAACTTTAAATAGTAAAACTGCCACTAAGGTTGAAGAGCTAATTGCAGAGTATAAGAAGACAGAAGACCCTGCAATACTTAAAGAGCTTGGGAAATATGTCAAAGTAGAGCTCACAGAAAATACTGCAGACAATCAAGGAGAATTAATAAAGTAATGGGATTATTCAGACCATCCTCTACAGAGGATAATTATGTAGATAATAAGTCCGATTCAACTAGGGTTTCCCAGGAGAGAGCGATTGTAAATAAGAATACTGAAGTAAGTAAAGACCTATCGTCATTGCTGGGCAAGAGAGATTCTGAAGATAATGAGAAGTTTATTTCGTTCCAGGATGAATCTATGCTGAGTGACTTAAATAAGGTGTCTAAGAATAGATTTAGCGCAGATACTGGTAAGTTCATAGACTCCCACGATAAAGAACTTCAAAAAAGCTTTAGAGAGCTCAAAGATCAAGGAGAAAATCCCGACATGAATCTAATTAAATCCATAATTGCGATAGAGACTGGATTTAGGCCAAGGAAGAATGCATTAGGTTATGAGGGGTACCCTCAGACAAATGGGAAAAACCTGAACTATATTAATGAGAAGTATGGTACCAAGTTTACAAAAGATTCCTTATATGATGTAAAGGAATCTGCTAAATTCATACACTACTTCCTCAAGGATATCAAAAAAAGTAAATACGTCAAGGACGAGAAGGATATGGCTGCTGCTTATAATTGGGGAACTGGGAATTATGGAAAATATCTTAATAAGTCTGCTGATCTTCCTGAGGAAACCAGAAAGTACATGGACATGGTGAATACTATAAAAAATTATTACTAGCATGAGAAAATTTAAATTAGAGTTAGAAGATAGTCCAATCACAATAGAGGTTGCTGCTAATGACGAAAATCGTAAAATGGGACTGTCGGGTAGAGATGATATTGATTCCGGGATGTTATTTGTATTCCCTTATACAGGACATCATAGAATGTGGATGAAGAACACTAATCAAAACCTGGATATCATCTACTTAAATGAGAAAGGTGTAATTACTGAAATTATTACCGGTAAGAAAGATGACACTACTTTACTAGGAGATAGTAAAGAAACTAGATTTGTTCTAGAGCTTCCTCACCCAATGGCCAAAGAATCGGATATAGAAGTAGGTGATATCATTCCTATTCCTATGGAATTATCTGTGGCTGAAGACGAAGAAGAGGCTCCCGAAGCTTCTTTATTAGATGAAGACGGAAATCCTCAAATGGATATTCGAGGTGAAGAGCGAGTCTTTTCTCAGATCAAAACAAAGGAGCTGATAGAAATGTCTCGCTCTGCTAATACTGATGAAGAGCTATTAGCGCTGGGTAAGTTGATAAGCGATGAGATAGAAGCTCAAGACAATAGAGAATCAAAATATGTAGATCCCGGACAGACCCGGTACCAGTATGCTAAAAACGGATCGAAAATAAAAATAGAAGAGGATGAGAAGGTTGAAGATTCTGCAGAGGAATACGAAGACGTAGATGATAATACACACCCGGTAGAGGAGGAGATGAAGCAGCTCCTTTACTCTGAAGAAGATGAAGACAAAGTGGCCTTATGTATTGCATTCACCATAATCAATTGTTATTTAGATAATCCTGATATGGAAGTGAAGCTGGATGACGATGGGTTAGATAGCCTTTATAAGAAACTGCATAAGTTATTACTAGAGAAAATCGAAGAGAAATTTAATCTAATTCCTGACATTATTGAAATGATTAAAGATTTTAACAATAAGGAAAGGGACTCTACACTTGACGAGATTCCTGAGGATGCTTTAATAGACTACTTAAATAGAAAAGGGTATAGCCTAAGTAAAGGCGAATAGAGATTGTTAATGTCCTCATAAATTGTTATATTACCGTGATATTACATGTAAATCAAAACACTTAGAAAATGAAAGATTATTTAAATTCAAGCAAAAAGCCTGTAAAGAAGTTTCAGCAAGGTGGTCAGCCAATGGCACCAGAGCAAGCTGCTCCACAAGGACCGGATATGGAAGCAATGTTGATGCAAGCTTACGAAACGCAGGATCCTAATGCAGCTTTGGAAGTTGTAAACATGATTGTAGAATCAATGGGCGGAGGAGCTCCAGCTCAACCAGCACCGGCTCCAGCAGAAGGAGCTATGCCTATGGGAAGATACGGGATGAAAATTCCTAAGGTTAAATTGAAGTAAAAATCAATTATTAATAGAATTAGAGTACCCTATACAGTAGGGTACTTTTCTACTTAACTAAAATCCTACCAAAGACATGTCAACAAAATCTGATAAAAATAATCAAGAACTTACTAGTGTAAATCCTCTCTCAGAGGACTTTATATCTGGATCAGGTACATTTGATTACGATGCTGCCATAAAGCATATTGATAAAAAGGACAACGTATTATCTGTCCGAAAGAAAAGAAAATTAATTAACCGTCTCAATAAAGCCAAATCTGAAAGAAGCGATGTAGCAGTAGATATCAGAAAGAATGAAGATGGTCAGGTTCAGTGGAGATGGGATAACCCTGATGCGGATTCCGGTAGAGCAGGTGGAGTTCAGAATGACGCTAAAAAAGATGTAGGTTTTGGAGGTAAGGGATTTTTAGGCCTTTCTGGAAAAGATTTTGATGAGGCCTACGATTACATGGTTAGAAATGGATTTGTAAAAGGTCAGAGTAAATTAGCTTCTAAGAAAGATCCTTCTGAAAGTGAGCAAGAAGAGGTTACATTACAAATGCATAAAGCAAACTCTGTTCCCAAGAATTCTGAAGAAGATTTAGAGGATAAGGAAGGCAGTGAAAATGATCATACTTCAAAAGAGATAAATAATAAAAAAGGGAATAATAGTGAGAATGGTTCGGAGAAGTCGGATAATTCCCCTCTTACAAGCCTTCAAAGAGAAAGAGATAAAAGGGATGTTATTCCTGAGCGCGATCCTTTATCTGCAGGGACTGATGAATGGTTCCAAAGCGCTATTAATTATAAGCGTCCTGCAAATAATACTGTAGAAGGATACCAAGAATTCCTAGATGAAAAATATACTCCAGGTGGAGATATGACTTATAGAGAATTACTTAATCTATATCACAAAGAATCGGGTAATCCTAAGTCATCTTGGGGTCTCTATACAGACGGTAAGGGTAGACTAAACAAAGCTGAAGTGGAAGCCACTCATGAGGGGTTAATTTATTCAGGCTCCGGACAGGGATATGATGGTAGATTTACTCCTAGAGTAAGAGGTAATTTAAAGGCAGTATTAAATCAATTCTATCAGAATAGAAAAAAGAATTTAGAATCTATTGTAGGTGATCAAGTAAAGATAGACAGCAATACTAATAACGTGGATAACTCTAGTCTAGAAGTGAGTGTTCCTTGGGCAGACAGAGAACCAGATTTCTCTAAAGAAGCAATATTGCAAATGATGAGAGGAGATAAGCCTAAGAAATTTTCATTAGGAGGCATCCTATCAGGAATATCCACAGTCGGTCAAATGGCTTCCGCCTTTAATCCAGATAGTGGTACTCCAGCTAATGCTATGAGTGGTCCTCTGGGGAATCCTGTAACAGCAGCAGCACAAACTCGACCGGCAACTCAAGCTCCTGCTCTTGCAAGAATACAGCCAATGGCTCCGAATACAGGAAATGGGAACATCAAGATTCCTAATGCACCTGGAATTACTAATGGTGTTATGATACAAGGTCAGAGGTTTGTTCCTATGGGAGATAAAGGGTTAGATCTAGAGATTCAAAGAATCGATACTGGAAACCCTAAGGAAGGAATTTATATTCCTGATGTTGCAGTAGAAGGGGTCAATATTGAGCAAATGAGGCAAGATATATTAGACAACGCTAAAAGAAAAGGAAGTCAAAATAACTCTGACTCTAATGGAGGATGGGATGATGCTACTGAACCTGGTATATCAAAGTTTAATCTTGGAGAAGCAGGTAAGAATATAAGCATGAGACCTATATTAGACTACTTGACATCCAAGTCGATTGAGCAAAAGGCTCCGATAATTCCACTTCGTCAATATATGCCTAATAGGGTAAGCCCTAAAAGGGGATTGTCTTATGATCAGATAGCTGAAGCTAAAAGAAATTTTGCAGAGTTATCTGGTTCAAGAACTCCTGCAAGTGCTAATAAAGTTGTTCAGATAGCAAAATCGATAGGCCGAGACAATGCGGCTGCTAATTTAACAGCTTCACTTAATAAAAGTGATCTGAGGATGAGGAGTAGAACTGAGCAAATTCAGCGAAGGCAAGAAGATCGAAATGCTCAAGAGAAGAAAGGAATTGATAATCAGAATAAGCAGATTACTTATAAGAATAATCTAGCAAAAGCTAAAGCTGAGATGCAAGGAAAACTTCTCAAGCAACAGCGTAATGCTAAATTAGTAAAGGGTCTCTATAGTGATGCTTCTAGATTGAAGCAACAAAGATCCGATAGAGATATGATGAATAAGAGATTAGGATTTCAGCAGGACTTTCAAAATAAGCGGACTGCGTGGAAAGATGCTATTATAGAATATGGTAAGGATTCTCCTCAGGCTATTGAAGCTCATGACGAGTATATTAACCTGCCTGATGCATATAATGCTCAAAGAATAGATAAAGCAAATGACCTTACTAATGATGGGACGGCCAATGGGTTTATCTCAGATGTAATGCAATTATTTAACAAATAAATATAGCCGGGGTAGCGCCCGGCTTTTTACATACCACTAATAAATGACTTATGAGTAAAGAAAACTTCTATGAAGTAATAGAGGACTATGTTAAAAAGGCAGACCCTAACGCTTCCCACTCGAAGATTGCAAGACAAATTATTCAAGACGGAAAGACTGATCTAAAAGAAAGAACCGTAAGAAAAACAATAAGTGAATACCGTAGTGAAAATGATCTAATGAAGGTAAGTGGAGATACCTCTGATGTAGAACCCAAAAAACCTAAATGGAGAGTAGAGCAGGAGTTTTATAAAATCTCATATAAGAAATCAATAGTAACAATAGGAGTAGATATTGTAGATGAAATATTTCTTGATTTTTCTTCCCACGGTAAAAACCTAAGTCAGCAAGAGGTAATCCAGAAATATGATTTGAAGCCTGAAGAATGGCATGCTATTAAAGGAGCTCTTAATTTATATAAGGCTTCCGATATTTTCTCACCATGGACAGTAGAAAATACTTCTCCGGAAGTTCTACAAGATCTAATCGAGGAGAAAATGTCTAAGCTATTCCGTTCTAAAGACCTTACTATTAAGTCTTACCGAAAGGCTTTAGAGCGAGAATACAAGAAAGCGATACATAATTCAAATTCAACTGAGCTTGAAGTATCGGAATTTATCTCAACGTTCTTAGACAAGTCTGATCAGTTAGATCCTATTCATGTGCAGACAGTAAAGAATGATGGGTTAAAAACTAAAGAAGGGATAGTAGTGATAGCCGATCTTCACTGTGGAGCTGAAACTGATGCTGATCTTTCTAGGACCCCTAGATTCGATGAAGATCTTCTTAGAGATAAGGTGATTCAAATTGCTGAAGAGGTAAACCAAAGAGGGTATGATAAAGTCCATGTAGTTTGCTTGGGAGATCTAATAGAAAGCTTCACCGGTCTTAACCATAAGAATTCTTGGAAAGGGATTCAGAAAGGTAGGTGGGGAGCGAATGCAGTGATTTTAGCCTACCAGGTATTAGGAGACTTGATTAGTAATATCAAGGGATTCCATAAGCTTTACACTGTAGCAGGCAATCATGATAGATCTACCTCTTCTAACAAAGAAGATACTACAGGAGAGATCTCCAGAATTATTACTTTCTTTCTTAAAGAATCAACAGGAGAGAAGTATGTGGAAGATCTGGGCGATATTGGAAGTTTTGAGTTTGGTGAAAAATTGAATATTATACCTACTCACGGCCACTTATTTCTATCTAGACAGAATGCGTCCACGATGTCCTGGAAATATGGTAAGCAAGGTAAATTTAACCTTATCCTTCAAGGACACCTCCACAGCAGAATAATTAAAAATAATGATGATGGTCTAGATTTCAGAAAGCTCACTTGTCCTTCGGTATTCACCGGTAACTTATATTCAGACCAAGCTGGATTTGATGGTTCTCCTGGAGGCTATCTTATTATAGAAGAAAAATATAATGGAACTCCTCGCGTAATAGATGAGGTTTTAACATAAATTGTTATATTATGATGTTTTTATATACTTATTATTATGCTAAGAATTAAAAAAACTGTAGTTGCGAAGACCCGAACACCTAAACTTAATTGGTCTAAAGTTGGAGGCAGGAGATTCTCTTCAATTATTAGCTCAGCTGTAGGAAAACAGATGGGGAACTACCAAGTAAATAACTATGTGAGAATACCTATAATCAACCTTAAAACCGCTTAAAGCCAGATTTAATAGTCTGGCTTTTCTTTTTATACCCTTTAAGATATTCCGGTGGGTAAGGTTTTCGCAAGTATAAACTTAGTGAGAATTACTCGGTAAATCCAGTATTTTTTAGTATATTAAGATCTCTAGATTAGACATAATCGAACCTAATTATAAAATACTGTAGCAATGCCCGACAAAGATATTCGCAAACTCCAAAGTGGAGGCCTTACATTATACGCAGCTCCGTTAGATACCGGGGAAGAGTTCTATAAAGCTAAAGTAAACCCTAAACTTTATGATACTCCTTTTCAAACTCCTACTCTTGAAATGCCTGAACTGGATCTATCTTCCATAGAAGATGCAGATGCACTTGACTCCGATAAGGCAAGACTGTTAGGAGAAATAAATGAAATAAAATCTCAGATTAATAGAGCAGTCGCTGAAGATCCCTTAGTCCTCTCTAGTCAAGAAGGTAAAAAAGCATTAGGAGCCCTTCAAAATAAATTGACTTTTGGAGTTAATAAAATCAAGAATCACTACGATCAGTGGAATACCAAAAGGGACTACATAGAAAAGGAAGGGAATCAAGATAGCTATGCAGTCACCAGCAACGGAGGCATTATTGTTAGGAATCTAGATCCTGGTAAGGACGAAAAACCTTATAGTGAGGTAAGCATTAAAGAATACGTAGAAAATAAAGATAAATATAGAGTAGTTAAGAACGGAGAATCACTAGATCTCCGTAATTCAAATACAGGATTTGCATATCATAATAAATTGTCCAACACAATTACTAATGCAGTTACTAATACAGTAAGTGAGGTTACACTTCAAAATCACTTATTAAAAAGACTTGAAGCAACTGGCCATATTAAAGTAGACGAAAATGGTGTTAAATTTAAAAGCAATTCTGAAAATCTTGAGGGGGCAGTAAATGGTATTGTGAATACACTAGATCCTAAGCATCGTAATACACTGATGGCTAAGTCTATCGATTATCTAGACGCTTCTCAAGAATCTTCTATAGGTGAACAATTAAGTGCCTATATTAAAAAATATGTAAAAAGTCTCGCAGATCCTATGACAGAGGTGGAGAATGACGATGGATATACTAAAAATTCTTCAGGTGGAAAAGGAAATGAGTTTGATCTTGAAGAAGTATTTACCACTAAAACAGGAAGAGCGACTATGGGGAGTGCTAAGAAAGTATCTTTCGCTATGTATGGAAATAAATTAGTTGGAGGCGAAGTAGATAGACCCTTCCTTACTGAAAAGGATGAGCGGCCGGTTACTTTCGGAGAAAGTGATATGAGGTACTACTCTGGAAGTACGTTTTATGTGCCGGGTCTAAATGGTCAGGAGGTACAAGATAATAAGTGGAGGATAGAAGAGGGAGTACCAGTTGAGTCCTCTGTTGTTTCGATTCCTATGAAAACAAACGGAAAACCTTTAACTGATTTATCGGAGAATACTAAAGAAAATATGTCTCTTCTTTTGAAGCACATTACTTTAGAAGAGGATTATGTAAGAGCTTCCCAAATGGGAAATGAGAAATTAATGAAGCAAAGTAAAATTGCTTTAGATAGATTTAATCAAACACATGGAATAAATCCTAATGCTCCAAAGGCTAATTTCATTGTCACTAAAGTAGTTGTTCCAGATATCGATGATATAATAGAATCAGCTGGAGATAGTTGGGGACCTAAAGATGAGATTGATTCTTCCGAGGAAGATATTCATAAGTACAATAAGGTAATGTCCGCTATCCAAGGTAAGGATTATACGGAAAAAAATACAGATATGGGAACTGTAACGGTAGTGCAAGATTATGTTCAAGCTAGCGGAGATGTCCTTAAAAGGCTTATTGAGAAAGATCCTACGATTAAAGATGCTCAGATGTCTAGATATATGGAAGGTAGAAGTGGAGGGAACGCTCCTTTAACAGATTTTGGAATAGAATAATAGATCATAGAGATGTCAAATACACAAGATTCTAAAGAAGATATTAAAAGCAAAGCAAAGTCAAAACCTGATTTCTTTGCTAGAGAAATTACAACGAGCGGTAAAGATCCAATACAGGATATCTATCAGCACGATGAGAATGTTGAAGACTATGTAATTCATAGTAAAGATAAGTACCTTGAGAATGAGAATGCCCAGAAAGCATTCAAAGCATCAGGTATAAAAGATTTTGATACTTTCTATGAAGTCTCCAAAAATAAATTAGAGGTCCTAAAGTCTATTAAAGATGGTGTTCAGTTTAGTAATCGAGCTCCTGTTCTAGATACTCCCCTTACTCGATTTATGGGCTGGGACATAACAGATGATCGAGTCACTAATAGTAAAGCTCATATAGATGAGACTAAATTACTTAAACATTATACTCCTCAAGAAATTGCACAAGAAGTAGGAGAGATTCGAAAAGATGGAAGCAGAGATACTACTGGAGATGACAGTGCGTGGGAGACTTTAACCGGCACTAAAAATTTAAGATTAGCTCGATCAGTAGACCCTGACACAAATCAATTCAGTTTTAACAGGAGTGAGAGAGGGTTGTATAATTTAGAGGAATATGATCCTACTAAGGCCTCTCATACTCAAGATCAAAAACTTGGTGTATGGAATACAGGTATTTGGAAAGATAGCTGGATGGATGGAAACCAGGTAGATGAGCCGATTGGCGCAGTATTAATGAGGTACTCTCCTCAAATAGCTGCTGGAGCTCTCGCCGTAGCTACTGGTGGATCTTCTCTCGCATTAACTGCTTTAGCTGTTTCTCCTTTCTTTTCCGATATAGCTTCCGGTTCCGCTGGTGTATACAAATCAGTAGCTACTTTATTCGGAGATGAAACGGATGCAGATTTTAAAAAGATAAACCAATTCCAGAATTCTTTAGATAAGTTTGATTATGACATTAGTCAAGATCAGCAAGAGAATCCATTTGGACTTAAATCTATTGTAGGATTCGGAGCTCAGGTATATGGCCAACTAGCAGGTATGGGTGCTATATCTAGTGGTGCGTTCAAAGGAATGAACGCTATTACTGCAGCTTTGAATGGGGGAAAAGCAGCAAGTAAATCTTCTCAGGCTGTCGCTAGCTTTCTTAGTACTCAGTCAATGGGTATATCTGCTGCTGAAGATTTTAAAAAGATCGCCTTAGAGAGTGGTATAGACGAAGACGATGCCTCTGGAATGCATATAGGACTTGCGGGTATACTAGGTCAAGTAGCTAAAATCAGTGATAAAATATTTAGTCCTGTCAATAAGAAGCTTAATAAGAAAGTAGTTAATAATGTGGCTAGAAATGAGTTGATGTCTCTCAAGCCTTTAATAGAAAAATACGGAGGTAAATTACCTGATACTGCTAAAAAATCATTTCTAAACAGAGTGGCCACTGGCGTTTTAAAGACAACTAAAAAATTAGACGAAGCAGTTAAAAAGGGTGGATCTTCCTCTACTTGGGTTCAGACATTCTTGGGAGCTGGTACTGAAGGTTTAGAGGAGGTCTCTGAGCTAGGCGCTGAAGAACTAATGAAGAGTGTTTATAATAAGCTGAACAAAGATAAGAAGCAGATGCAGGGTCGTTTCCAGGACTTTGATCTGGATGCTTTCCTTAGAGAAGCTGGCCACTCTTTTGTATATGGTGCTGTTGCCGGGGGAGTAATGGGGACTAAGGTTGGTAAGAAGGCTCTCGGTATGAAAGACCAGAGAGATATTCATTCACTTACTACCTATACTCTTGATGAACAAGGCGAGAAAGATATTAATGAGGCTATCGAAGAGGTAGCAAGTACTGATACTAAATACTCCTACGCAAAAGATGCTGAAGGTAATCACTTAGAGGTCGATAAGGACTCTGCTGACACACTGAGACATTTCTCCAAAAGAGATATGGACATCCGTATGGCTAAAGAGCAATTCCGTTATTTGAAAGATCATGTACAATACAAGATCGGAAGAAATCAGGATAAAGGTGCTAAGCTTGATGACATATTAGATGAGAAATTTCAGAAACGAATTAATCCAGACAGAACATCAATTAAAAAAGATATTGTTGATATCGTTTCAGAAGACTTCCATGAGTCGTTAGAATTAGAAACTCTACAAAATCAAAAAGCTGAATTAGAAGAAAATAAAAGGAGTAAAGAAGAGATCGATAAGATCGATGATAAGATCAAGAAAACTCAGAAAAGTGTTGATGAGCGTAATGAGCGTTTAGACCAAATTATTTCAGGTAAATTTGTTAATGACTATATAACTGAAGCTATTTACAAAAGTGAAACTGAGGGTAAAGACTTCATGTCGATGCAAGAGTTTAATGAGGCTAACGAAGCCATTAGAAATTTAACTGAAAGGTCAAATACCTTATTTGAAGAGTCTAGTAAAGAGATACAAGAAATAAGTAGCAAAATATTAAAGGAAACTAATCCTTTAAATATAGTAGGCCATGTTCAATCTACGAAAGGAAGGCTTACTAAAGAAGCTATAAACCATATCAATAGAATATTTGAAGATGGTACTGCTAAAAAGGAAGTAAAAGATATAGTGGAGGCTGATCTTATTTCCAAGATCTCCAGTAATGAAAAATTAACTCCTGAACAATCTAAAGTTGAGATAGAAGATGCCGTAGAATTATTAAATAGAGTATACGAAGAGACAGAGAATAAATCTCTAACAAGCTTTATACAATCTTTTAAGGGAGATGATTACCTATCTGACATTGAGGAGAAAAACTTGTTTTCTCTTCTTTCTGCTGAAGGGAGAGGGCTTATAAACTTAGCTAAAACAATAGATCCTAAATCAAATAGTTCTATTAAGATAAAAGAGCATTCAAAAATTAATTCATTAGTTCACTACTTTAAATCGGATGAGGGAGAAAGCTTCGAGAAAATGATGGAAGACTCTAAGACTTCTACTGATTCAAGTGTGTTTTTAAATATAGGAAAACAGATTGGTAGGAGGTTACAACAATTAGAAGCTACTGCAGGTATGTATCCTCAGTTAATGATTGATACTGATACAGGAAGTAAAATTCAATCTCCTATTCCTAAGATTATAGATATTCCTAATGGAGATATCTCTAGAGAAGAAAAAGAAGTTCTAATTACTCAAGCTATTGGTGGAATCACTGTAGCCATGAACGGTCTTGAGGACTTACTTAAACAAGCCAGGGATAAATTCTCAGAACTAAAGGAGAAAGAGAAAGATCCTGTTGATTTCTCTCAAGCTAATCAGACTAAAGCAGTAATGACTACTTTAGATAAGATTGATAAGCTCCTTCTTCCTTCAATTAAAAGTTTAGGAGAATATCCTGAGATAGAAAAAGCTGGTGTAGCACTTACGGCATCTATCAATTCAATTACTGATTTTCATGACTCTTTCTTTAAAGAAAAAGGGGATAGGTCAGAAATTAGTAAGGAGGATAGAGTTTCTTTCTTTAATGAGTTAATGGTTCAATTCTATACATTTAATAGTGAAGTTAAATCAGTATTAAAGCAGATCAATTCATCTCAAAAAGCGAAGAATTCATTTGCTGAAGATATTAGATCCGTATCTAAAGGTAAGGAGGGTGGTAGAGAAGTTCTTTCAATTATCCGTACAGCTGAGTTATTAGATTTTAAAAAGGCTTTCTCTTCTATGAACGATATTTTAGCTGACGATAATCAACTGGCACCTACCTGGGAACAACAAACCGCTATTTTAGAAACGCTATCAAGTGTACTTCCTAGGATGGATGGTAGCAATAAAGGAAGCTTAGATGAATTTATTACCGAGCATACTTATAAACGACTTAATACTGTAGGAAAAGAGTTGAAGCCTAATCCTGGTTATAAAAACATGAAGAAGGATAATTTATTCTTTCTACAAGGGACAGCAGGTTCAGGTAAAACTTCCATGGTTGCCGGTAACGTATTTAAGATTCTTCAGTCTACCATGAAAAGTATGGGGCATGACATGGACATCCTTGCAACAGGACATGTTAAAAAGAAGCAAGATCACTACATTGAGGCACTAAAGAAAAAAGATCTGAATGTAAAGAATCTTGATGAGCACATGACTTTAGATAGAATAGTTTCTATGTTAGACAACGGCGACAAAAAACTATCTAATACTGGGATTATAACTTATGACGAAGCTACTTTCATAAACGGAAATGGTATCGAGGTTATTCTAGATAAATTATCACAATATAATAAGACGCACAGAAAGAATAGGCCTCCACTACAAATTATGTTAGTAGGGGATCCTAATCAGGGTGGTGCTTATACCAGTACTGGCAATGCTGTAGTTTCTCATAACATAGGTTCTCCGGGTATGGAGCTTATACACAAAAATACTGGTCTCAGCGTTTCCCAGCGAGCCGGTTATTCTTCTCTTACGGGAATACAAACTAAACTAGAAGAGCATAGTTCCAATAATATGGAGATCTCTAAGGGTATAAAACTAGAGACCACTCATGGTAAGGGGGAAAAAGGAGAGCCTGCTGGAGTAGAATTCACCCAAGAGCAGGACCGTAAAGATGCTATTATACAGGAGATGCTGGAGTCTGAAGGCGACTTCTACTATGTAACCGATAGAGATCCTAAAGTAGATAAAGAATATAAGAGATTAGTTAAAAAATTTCCTGAATTAAAAGCGAATACTTTCTCACCTGTATCTGATGTTCAGGGTGATGAAGCTCCTTTTATTTATTACGACATCAAAGATACTTCGAAGCAAAGTAGCTCTAAAGAGCAGGTTTTTATTAAGGATATGTATATGGTATTCAGTAGGGCTAAAAATAAGGTGGCCATGTCTGTTAACTCTAAAGATAGAGACTGGACATCTGAAGGAAATATTACTCAAACTGCATCTGGTAATAATATTACCAAGAGCAAGTATAAAGAGGTTAGAGAATCTATGATAGGCTCTCTAACTCATTTAGTAAATAATATACCTGGAGAAGATGCTACTCCTGGTCCAGAGAATACATCTAATGAAGGAACAGGATCAGAAGTTAAATATGATAAATTAGAAATTATAGAGGATGAAAGATCAAGAGCTCTAGACTCTATTAAGGTTGATGAAGAAGGGAACCACATTATAAGTTTTCAATTTAGCGGAAGGAATGTAACATCTACTCATAGGTCTAGAGAAGAGGCTGTCGTGTATCTTGAAAATGAATATAGGGATGCAATACTAGAAGAAGAGTTAGAAAACGACTTATTAAATCAAGGAGGAATCCTTACTCCATCTGAGATAAAAGAAGCTGGAGGGAGACTAATAGACTATGAAAACTTCTTGAGCTATAACAGTGATAACACCAATAGGGATACACTTGAGTATTTTAAAAGATACTTAGAGAGCACCCGTAAAAAGGTAGAAACTGAACCTGAAGGTAGTGGTCAGTCAATTAGCCCTAAAATGTATACACCTAAGAAGGAAAAGAAAAATCTTATTGTAGTTAAGGAGAATCTTAGAAAAGAAGGATACAGCTTTTATGAGTTTAAATTTCCTAAAGGAAAGGTAAATTACACTATCATTACTAAACCAGGAAGTGATACTGAAGTCTTAAATGATAAAGGTCAGATTATAACTGGGAAGAGGGCTATCCGAATTAAAGAAGAGCTATCAAACTCTACTACCTACGTTTCAGCCAAAGCAGATATGCACTTGAAAGATTCATCAGATATAGATTCTTTTAACAAAATTATTAAAATGTTCTATGAGGAAGTTGAAAAGGCTCAGAGTAACCAAGGAGCACAAGAGTTTAATGTTACTTCTATTATATCTGAATATATTGGGGATTCCAGAATAAAATCTGACACTGACGGAATTGAATTAGATTCTCCGGGACTTAAAAAATGGATAGACGGTAGGGCATCTATGACCTATCATAATATTGTAGAACATGTGCAAGAGACCTTTCCTAATATGGAAGAATCTGATATTAAAGGGGAGATCAATGAATACCTAAATAGATATGACTCTAGGAAAGACTTTTTAGATAATGGTCTCACAGATTTTGAAGTAGCGATAGAGAATATTCATATAGAAATGGAGAATCTTATAGGAGTAAGAATACCTACTTCCCCTACAGCTATAGATGCTTTGATCGATTCAGCTAACAATAAAGAATTTCTAATTAATGAGCAGATCGAACAAGAGGGGGCTGAAGTTACCCTTTCTTCTGTTTTTGAAGACATTGAGAAATTGTATAGCATATACGATAGTATGGGTGATGTCAGCTTTAATAAGTTTAAAAAGAGTATCCAAGAATCATCTGAATACATTAAAGAAGTAATTAACGAAAGTATTCCAGAGAACCAGATAGATGCTGTACGTCAGATGATAGAGAAAAACGATTCTTTATCTTTCCTTAAAATAGAAGGAAATGAAGAATATTACAGAGACCTTCATGACGCAATCATGTATGGGAAGAAGGTTCCGGAAGGCATGAGGCATGAAGACGCTATCTCTGGATCTATAGGAGAACAAATTATAAGCTACTTGAAAGAGGATAAAATGTCCCCAAATCAAGTTATTAAAATCATTCAGGATCAGTATAAAGAATTCCCCTACGATGGTCGTAAAGTAATTTCTTATATAGAGTCTTCTCACATTAAGTTAAAGCAGGAACTTAAAAATGAGGGGAAAAAAGAAAGGTACACTGGAGAACCAGTCGTAAAAAAAGAGGCAAAAATAAGTGAAACTCCAGTAGATAATGCTACTGCTTCTGCAATAATAGATAGCTCTAAGTCAGGTTCTAAAGTAATTGCTACAGACCCTAGACTAAAAGAATTACTAGCTGATTTTGATTTCGATGCTTTTGACACTTACGATTTCTACTTAGCTGACAATAATCGAATCATTATGGTGGATAGGGGTCAGCCTTCTGGAGAAAAACAATCTGTTAATATTACAGGTCAGATGAAGAAACTATTACGTGAAAATCATTCTTCTATAGCTAAGCCTGAGCCCGTTAAGGGTAAAAGTATTTCCATTAAAAAACTTAAAGAAAAAACGAATTCTAAAAAAGGAGTGTACGTCTCTAATACTATATATCTTACCAAGGATAAAAACTCAGCAGTATATTCTCAAGTGGGTCCAGGAAATAAGCATACAGACGCTGAGCTCGGCAGGGGATTTGTTGTAGTAGGGACTTCCCAAGATGCCGTAGATGAATTCCATTCTAAAGTAGAAGAGAGGAGATCCATTAATCCTAGGGATCTTGATTCTATTACAATTATTCCTTTGAGCTATACTGGAATGTCTATTGATTCTCTTAGAACCAGTCTGGAAGAGTTAAGTAAATTGAATGATTTACGAGAGAAAGATGTCAGGACAGTCTTAAATTACACTATGGAAAAGGGTGAAATGGTCGGGCCTAGAAAATTCCTAGCTAAAGGATTAAAAAAGCATGGACAGTACTCTAGAAATAAAGGGGCATCGAATGAATACCTTCAAGTACTAGGGGATATCATTAACATACTAGAAAATGTAGATTATAAGCCTACCGATATACCAAAGGCGCTATCGGTAAAGTTCAATCAACTTATGGAGACATCTCCTAAAAGGTATCGAAATCTAGTTAGTTTATTTAAAAATGAAACCTCAGGTATTCTAGTCTCTAGTATGGAGAACAACACTAATAAACAAGAAGGTGATAGAGACATTAAGAACAGGGAGGTATATACGGCCTATAAAGGTAATGCTGTTGTAGATCTTGAAGAGTTTATGATAACTGAAGGAGTAGAAGCAGTAACTGCAAATATGTCTGTTCCTCTTACAGAAGCTTTTATAAGTCAGATACAAGTAAAGCAGGAGAAAATTCAGAAGATGAGAAAGGAAAATCAAAAATTTAGCGAAGATCCTAGAGGTCCTGTTGAAGCTAAACAGTCAAAAGATAAAAAAGAAATTACGAATAATATCTTAAACATTGAGGGGATTACTACAGAAGATGTATCTTTGTTACAGCAGTCTGTTAATGTGCTTTCCTCACCAGAGTCTTCAAAAGAAGAAAGAGTAGATGCACTCAAGAAAAGAATGGAAATTAAGTCTAAATTAAAAGAAACAGGAATGAGTGATGGAGATATAGATACCATCATGGATAAAATAGAAAATTGCTAAAATTAGAACAAATATGAGTATTAAATGTCATTTCATAAAAGCAAATCAGCAAACTAATATTGCTGAAAAAGCAATGTCATCTGGAGATATAGAGACAGCTATCGACTCTTCTTTAGAATACCTAGCAGATCTGTTCGGTACTGAGCTAGATTTTGTAGACTGGCCTAAAGTAATAATGTCCATAGAAGATGGCCTGTCTATTGCAGGAATAGAGATCCCAGAGGACATCGAGAAACAGGTAGATTCACAGCTGGCTAGTAAAAGAATTACAGATTCTTCTTTCCGTAACCGAACTCAGGCTGGTATGAAAGCTGGATCTGAGGTTATTCTGAATGATTCTTCTATAGAGGAAAGAATAGGCGCTCACGATACTTTCTCAGATCTACTTCAAACTGCTTTTAGTAATCTACCTAATAAAGATTTCGAACTGCAAAATAGATTTCAGCGATTTTTCTACGAAAACGTATTGGTAGATTTTAAAAAAGGGAGAATACTTGATCTAAGCGATGTGGAACAAGTGCATACAAGAGTCCTAAATTTTAAGGAAACTCTTGGGTCTTTTGTAGACCCCTCTAAAATGGATGCAATAAACCAGGCAGAAAACGTAGACGCTTATTTACTAGGAAACCCTTCTGCTCTAGATACATATATTAACTCAATTGTTAGCAATAATTTTGATATGCTTTTAGACCATTACTTTAAAGGAGTGGTTAAAAAAGATGGCGAGGCTTATCTTCCTGTTATTGATAATATGATTGCAGAGAGCTGGCAAACACAAAGTGAAGGAACAGACTCATTCCAGTCTATGTCAGCTGTTACACAACTTCATTTATCTTCTCTCCCTTTATTAAAACCTACCATAGACAAGGAAGGTAATGTCACTTACATAAAATTAGGTGAAGGTATATCTAAGAATCAGCTTAAAAAATCAATCAGAAAGCATAATCTAGATGAAGTTCCTAATAGTCAAGAAGCAATAACTAAAGCCTTGCTTTCAAGAAAAGAGGGAGATCCTATATTAGAAGGATTATATGCACGTTTTTATTCAGATGAACCTATTATTATAGACGGGGAGAGTTACCATAGTTTCAGATCCATGGCTAAGAAGCCTTCTTTTGATGAAGCTTTAGAAGGCGATAACGGTGAATACATGTTTCCGGATGAGCATATAACAAGAGTAGAAAGGAACTCTGCTTATGATAGCATTACCAACATTACCAATAATATATTAGATACCTGGAGAATAAACTTTGCTTCCTTGGGAAACAATGGATTGTCCACTACTATACACGATAGTACCTCTTTTAGAACCCTATTGGATGGTGTGTCGGATAAGGTAGAAGTTAAAGGAGCTGACTTTGTGGATACCTCCTCTAGTAATTTTAGAGTGTACGACCGAGAGTTTAAAATTCAGTTAGGGGATTTTGAAGATGGGCTTAAATTTAGAACTACTCCTGTGAAGGAAATGAATGCAAAGGAATACAGTAGTGTACTATCAGCCCTTGGCATTAATATTCCTACCTACAATGGAGAAGATGTGATGCAATCTTTATTAAATTCTAAAGGAGAGCAGTTCCTTAACGATATTATAGGGAATACTATTCTTGCTATCGATTTAAATAAAGCAGGAGATGCTAAGGCAATCAGCTCAAGACTTCAGAATAAGTATAAGTTCTCTAAAAAGGTTGCAGACCTAACTGCAGAAATGGAGACTATTACTCCCGAGCATATTGCTAGAGATAAATATTCACAGCTGGTAGAAGAACTAGAGACTATAATTGATGTAGTAGCTTCAGATGTTGTAAGAAACTCAGAAGGTAACATGGTCTCTAAGCATTCCTTAAAGAACGGACTTGCAAATATTGCTACTCGTATAAAAGAGATTCAAAAAAGCAAAGAACCCCTTCTTTTAAAAGAAAATGTTTTTGTCGATAAGTCTAGTGGTTGGAGTATATCTAAAGATTGGTATATAAAAGATGGCTATGTTGACGAGAATGGGGAGACAAAGCAAGTAATAGATGAACTGGACCCTGCAAAACTTTTTAACATTAACCTCGAAATGACTTTTGAGTCATTAAATAGTTTTGGATCCAACACTTTTTTAATGGATTTCTTTGTTCCTACTGATAAGTCTAGGTATTATATGCCTAAGATTAGCTCAGGAGATAACAATTTCATGAGGCTAAAGCCTAAAGATAAAAATGGTGTTCGGAATATTGATACAAATAGCTATACAAAAGACTATGTAAAATCGGTAGGTCAGTTTTTTGACAGACAGAATAAGTCTATCACAAACCAATGGAATTCTTTCTTATTAGACCAAGGATTAATTGATAATGAATTCTCTAATATTAAAGAAGTAGAGAACTTCTTGGATGAGAACGACTTAAATAAGCTTTTATTAAGTAAAAGATCCGATTGGTCTGTTGCTGAATGGCAAGAAGCTTTATCTAAAACCAATATATCTATAGACCTCATTGAAGATACTGATAATGAGACTGTTAAAAAGACCTATTTAAAGGAGCTTGAGAGTAAGAATATACTATCTGAATTAGTGCAAGGAAGTGATCTAGTTGTTAACCATGACTGGGTAGTGGATCCTAATACTAAAAAGATTACTGTACGTCCTGATATTGTCCAGATGATAGAAGTCCACAGTAATTATAACAGTGCAAATAAGTTTATAAATAGTCAGTTTAAAAGATTTTCAGAGTCTCTTAAAAAAGCTGAAGTTAAAATACCTAAAAAGATAATTAAAAAGATAGAGAAAGAAACTGGATTAAAAAGAGTATCAGAAGATGGCTTAGAGTTCACTTATAAAGGTAGAAAAGGTCACAATATAATTAATCCTTTTCTTTCTGCTTACTTCTTTAATAATGTGATTGTTGCTAACCAGGTTCAAGAACTAAACCAAGGAAGTATCTATTCATACAAACCAAAAGAGGATCTATTTAAACTAAAGGAATTCTCTGAAGATACATATAACACAGAAGAGCATTTAGAAGCGCTTAATGTGGCTTCTCATGCTCCTTATATTGATCAAACAAAAAGAGCAGTAAACTCAGTTTCTACAGTTTACACTCCTAACATCCAATCAACTAATACTGCAACTAACCTCCCGGTGTCAGGGTCTATTAGAAGGCTTGCCGAAGACTCTCACATAGCTTATTTTGATGATGTGAAAGAGATTAGAAATTTACTGGGTAGTGCTCAGGACGTTGAACAAGAGGTATATGATGGAGCTTTCTTCGCACTTCCTTTAGAGTTTATGAAAACCATGAACAGTTACGGGGCCAAGATATCAGGATTGTCTTCTAATATTATCAAAGATTTTACATCTCACTTCGATCTTAAAAGAGGTATAAATAGAACTGAGAAGAAAGCTACTTTTCAAATGACTTCTGAATGGATTAAGCAATCTAAAGGGGCTAAATTTGATATGGGTAAGATGTTAGAAAGGATGTTTACTGCTATAGACTTTGCTCCCATGGTTAATAAACGTTTACTCTCTAACGGTGAGGTAAAGATCCAAGGAAGATTTTCATCTGTATCTGAATTAAGAAACGAAATACTCAGAAAAGGGGGTACAGTAGAGGATTTTAAAAATATACTTTCTAGCGAAGAGAATTTTATAGATGTTAAAGGAGCAAGATACTCAAAGTTCTTCAATAAGCAGGACTTTAATGTGGCGAGATCTGTGGCTATATTATCAGAGATGGATGCTGATACGTTTGCAGACCCTAACTTAATATTTGAAGATGCTCCTCTTCAACCTATGGTGGTTTACCCGGATGGTATTCCTAGATACCCTAAGAATATGTTCAAGCTATTCAATGACCTAGGAGGTATAAAGGAATCTAAACTTCAGTCTAGATATAAAGAGCGAGGCGAAGAGATTAATCTTCCTACTATATGGGATAGGATTATAGAGATGGAGGAATTGAACCCTCAAATAGCTAATCAGTACGTTTCTAAAATTGGATTCAATACATCCGTTAAGTCAGGTAAAAGAAATAATAATGCTCATATTCATGATGTAGTCGCAGGTAAAAAGAAACTTAACTATACCACTGTTTCTAATAAGAATACAGGTATACAATTAAACCCTAATCATGATCCTGGGAAATTTGAGGAGAGCTTGAGCTTAGTTACTCAGAAAATGGCTGCTTATTCATTTGAAGGTAGGGTAGAGGAGGCTTTTAAAGCTTATGAGTCCTTCCAAAAATTAACTGAGCATAAAATGAGCAGTTACGAAAGCTTCCAAGATATTATAGAAGAAGCCAAGGAAAGCCTTCTAAATAGCGATTCCACTCCAGATTCTATAAAGGAATCTATTAAGAGAGGTCAATTTGATCACAGAGACACCGCTTCTTACAAGAAGGTGGTTACTATGATGATGGCCAATGTCACTAAAAAATCAGTAAGGCATAAATTAAATGGAGGGCAGTTTGTAGTAACTCCTACTAATGGTATTATAATGTTGTATGATGTCAAAGGAAGATCCATGCTTAGAGAAGAGTATGAAAGATATATGCAAAACATTTCTGTTAACCCTGATGAAAAGGTATATTTGTATGAAGGAGAATACTACAATGACTCCTCATTAGACGAATCTCAATTATCTTCTGCTAAACTGGTAGAGGCGAGGGATCTAAAGTGGAATGATTATGTAGACACTAATGGGAGTAGTTTCAAAGACTCTGATATATTTCAAGAATATAAATCTCTATCTGAGAGAAGGATCAAAGCTAAAAATAATTTCATTAAAGAGAGAAATGATGAAAATAGAGACGAATATTTAGCTCTTAATCAAGAGTTCCAGGACATCCGAGAAGCTGTTCAAAACCTCCTAGAGAACGGTGAGTGGACTTCGGTTCCTTCTGAAGTACTTTTACCTAATTCCTTTAAGAAATACTTTGGGGCTGATCCCAGAGCAATTCAAGACATCAATATTAATGATGTTATGAATCAGCCTAACTATTTTGATGAGATCATCCAGAATCGAATGCCTGAGCTCAGAGGTAGAAAAATAAAGAAGTTTTCTAATATGCTCAGAGAGTCCTTCTTAAAAACGCTTAAAGGAGATGCCTCTAGAATTCCTTTTGATGCACTTCACTCTGGGAGTACCTTTAGAGTGGTAGGATTTATGGAGTCCATGGACAATTCTATAGGTATTCCTATTGAATCGATGCTTCAGAAAGGAGAGGATTTAGATATAGATAAATCTAATGTCCAGTTTTATGAAGTAGGGTATAGGTCCTCAACTGGAGCCCCTAGTAAAATGAGGGGTTATGTGTTTGATTATTTTACCAAAGATGGGGAAGGTAACATCCATAAAAATGTTCCGGTCGGTGATCTTCTTACTAAGGAAGAGGTAGAAAAATACATGAACCAGAAAGGATACGAGGAGATGACAAGTACCATGAACTTTATCAAGAGGAATTTTGGTGATGGTGGAAAGGCAGATGCTGGACATGATTGGTACGAGGCTGCCATTAAGAACTATATGTTTGATTTAAATTATGAGATACTTTCTAATCCTGCAAATGCAGTGGAAATAGAAACTGCAGTATCCACTGATTCTTTTGAAGATATAGCAAATAAGATGCCGGTAGAGTTTATGTACTCTCCTTTTAATCCATTTTCTAAGGAGAACTCACAGAATGCTGTTCGATCCGGAGCCACTATGATTGGTATTGCGGCTGTTGCTCAGAAAGCTTATTCCGCTATTTACCAGAACGCTAGAAAATTCGGAGATTCTGTAGATCCGTACCCTATTAGAATAAATGGAAAAGAGTACTCGGGAATTGGTAATTCTGAAGGAGGATACAATTTTGACCAGGTATGGAAATCTATTGGTGAAGAGATTAATGCTGCCACTGATAATGCGAAGTTACTTATATTAGGTAGGTTAAAATTAAATCCTGATAACGCTAACTTGTTTAATTACCTTATAATTAAAGGAGTACCTATCAGAGAAGCTGTTAGAGTTATTCAGCATCCTGAAATAAATTACGTGATTAAGAATGCTCAACGGTATAGGGGTCTAAAACAGGTTCCTTTTAGCGATCTTAATTCATATGAGAAAAAAGTAGTTTCCCAGGTTGAAAAAATAGAATCTCAACTTGGGGCTAATATTAGTTCTGCTGTGCTTGGATCAGAGCAGTTTGCAAATATAGGAGCTGTACTAGGAGTCAATCAATCGCTGGCAAATAGTGCTGAAGATTCTTACAATTACATCACTAAATTGAATGATGTAGATGAGCAATTGGTGAACTACCTTAGAGAAGATCCGCAGACTCAAAAAAAGATGAGAGAGGATCTATCTTTTCCCGGTAATGCTATGGATCCTTATATGCTTCTTGAGGCTAATCCTCATTTCAAAGCAATGATGAAGGTTTCTGTGGATATTCATTTTAAAATAGATGAAGCTATTCCTTCAGTGTCTTTAGCAAATAGTGCGGCAGATGGTAATGAAAGTTTACTTTATAAAAAAGATTTCCATAGACACTCTCAGGATGTAGCCGATTCCATTATAACTGATTCGTATCTTAAAAATACTGAGGTAGATATGATGGATAAAACGTATGAATTTTCTTCGTTAAAAGACCGAGACCTATTCAGTAATTCCTTTGGAGAGTATATTGAGTACCTAAAAACAAAGAAATATCCCAATAATACATTTATTGCAAATATCTCTCCTAGACAGATTAAAGTAGAGGGATCCAATAAGAAGAAAACACTCTACACTATTAAAGGGATGAAGTATATGTCTGATGATCATAAAGCTTCCTTAGAGTTCGGATTAAATAGTTTACAGGATTCTGATAAGAATCTATTATTCAATTACGATTTAATGAACACCAATGGTCAGGGATCATTTTCATTTGGGTTCATGTTTAATGTAGAAACCAGAAAGCCTTATATAGCTGCTCTTAATGATTTTGATTTAGAAGAAATAGATATAATATCTTTTACTGATTTTGCTAAGAAGACTTATGAGAAGACTTACAAAACAGTTCTAGTTGAGCAGGATTATGAGGGTCAATTTGTATCAGTTGCTGATGGTGAGCCATTCAAGCCTAAGCCTAATAGAAGTTATAAGCTTGTAGAGAAACAGGATGATGGGGAATTAAAAGTAGTTGAAGTAATATATGAAGGATCGATTGTATCTGTAAATAATTTCAACATGCTCAGAAGCGGTAGTATGCCTTTCACTGTAGTTGACGGTTCTGTGCAAGATAAGATCACCGCTAAGAAAGGATATAAAGGATCTTCTCCTGCGAAGACAATCGGACATTTGTACCAGGTTAATATAGATAAAGAAGAGCCTATCATCAGAAAGGATGTTGTCAATACTGGAGGCAATACTCTATCGTTTATTAGAACACTTCCTCAAGATATAGCAGTAGGTAAAGATACCGGGCCAATGCTTGTTACTACTGATACTGAAGTAGATAAGTATGCTTCGAAAGAATTCCAGTCAGGAGATCAGGTAGTTTCTACCAATGGGATGAAAGGTAAAATTAGATCCGTGTCCAAAAACTCTGTTAATGTTCCTGGAATTGGGGATGTCAAAGGAGATGTTATTCTTCTTGAGTCTTCTAATAAAGCTTTATTCGCGGTATCGTCTAAAATTTATGAAGATAATATAGAGGTGTTTAACAATTTTATAAACGAAGAACTGTCTACGCAAGATGGAAAAAGTATCCTACTTGGAGTAAAGAATCGTTCTGTATTCTACAATAACATTGCCTCATTGGATTCGAATATACATGAGATTATCGATAGAAGGGATAAAGATGGTGTAGCTCAGTATGAAGAATTGGATCCTACCTCTTTAGATATTAAAGGAAAATTAAGTTTGAATATGCCTGTCAGTAGTGATAGTCCCATTGTAAGAAAGCAGAGACACATCGATAATGTTAAAGGAGCTTTTGCAGATAAGGTAATTGTCAACGGTAGTGAAGGATCTGTGCAGTCTACTTATAAAGAGCAAGCAGGAGAGCTGGCCAATACTGGAGAATACAGTAGCAGTGATGTTGTACTTATCTCTTCTGAGAACAATAGACAGAATAGACTACCAGTGAATGAGTCAGAAGTATTGAAAGCGGCTGCGGAAGGGGCTACGATTATTCAAGATGACTTAGGTAGATTTAATACTATAGGACATGGCGGAGAACAAGAGGTATATTCTTTAATGAGCAAGCAAGAGGGATATCAATACTACTCTATGCCTATTCCTAAGAAGTATGAAGGAAAATTCCCTGGATCTAGGATAGGAGTATGGAAATATGAGCCTAATAAGAAATTTATCTCGGGTCAGAGAAACACAGTCATATTGGACGAGGACAGCGTTTATAAAAGATACCCGGAAGCCAGAGAAAGGAATACAATATTAGCGGATTTCTACCAAGGATTTAACGCTCCTCTACTTCAGGTAAAATCTAGTAAGGCGTATATATCTCCTGAATCTCAATATGTGGAAAATAAAGGATCTTTGGGATTGTATAAAGTGTCTCCGGTAGACAAGGAATCTGCTTCTCCTGTGTTGACTCATAGAGGACTTACTAATTTATTTGAAAATGCTTACACTAAGTCAAACGAATTGGAAGTTAGAGTACTTAATGATAGTATGATCATGGATATAGACAACACTGAAAAATATAGATCTGGTGTTGCTTTTGTAAATGATGAGGTAGATGAAGATGGATTTATTGAGAAAGAAGAATTAATCATTAATTCCGATGAGCTCGATCTGGACAGTCAACTTGCGGAGCACTCTGAGATATGGATGCCTATCATTGAAAAGACTAGTCCTGATTTGTTCCGTAAGCTTGTTAATATGCCTTTGTCAAAGAATATTAAAAACAAATTAATCATGTCTATGAACTACAATGATAATGTTGTAAATTATAAACTCGTAGGAGAACTGATAAGAAAAGGAATCTATGACAAAGGTAGTATAGGGGATAGGGCAGAAGCTTCAGCCTTGGTCAATGAGTACTTGAATGAAGTACATAAAATTATAGGAACCAGTCCGATACTTCCTTTAGGTCAAATTCTCATGGAGAATAAGGACAATATTTTCCTAGACTCATCAGAGTCGTCCAGGTTAAATAAAATTTATGGTGATAGACCTATTGATGCTGCAGTAAAATCACTAGAAAAACAATATAAAGATGATACAGAAAACGATTGCAATGGAGGGATGTAAAATAAAATTTAAGGGGAAGTTCATTGAAGAAGACGAGTTTAAAAATGAACTTCTCAATTATTACTCAAATAAAGCGGCCTCTCATGTAGACATGCCTCAAGAATTAGTAATAGAGTCTTTAACTCAGGTAGATGGACATTTCTTTTTTGATGATAGCTTTAACCCGGAAACAGGTAAATTAAATCATAGTTATTATTATAAAGGTGGTGTTTCAGAAGGCAACCCAGATGGAGTGAAGTTTGATTCGGGGACGACTATCGGTAGTGAATATACTAGCAAGCCTATTACAGAAACTAAGAAGGGGGAGAAATCTAGGGAAATAGGGTCTGAGATCCACCTTATGGCCGAACACTTAATTAATGGTAGGAACGAAGGGAAGACACTAGAGGAGGCGCTAGATGGAAATGATTATTTTAAGTATAATCCAGAGTACAGAAAAGTAGCTGAGAAAATCAACGAACTATATAATGAATGGACTTCAGATGGGAGTACAGTACTCTCGGAGTTTAAAGTAGGGAATGTCAATAAGAAGATTGCCGGTACTATTGATATTGCTGTTGTTCATCCAGACGGTTCTGTTACCCTTTATGACTTTAAAGGTACCCGTCATGAGTACGGTAAGTATTCAAGTAAAACAGATTCTAACAATTTTCAGCTTCAGCTCTATAAACAGATGTTAGAAAAAGGAGATACTAAATTAGGTATTCCTCCTCTTAAAATAAGAGATGCTTCTGTAATTCCGATTACATATACCGTAGAAGAGACAGAGGATAAGGAAGATTTTATGTTAACGGAAACCCAAGTAGAGGATCCTGTATCTATAACTGATAAGAAGATATTCCCTAACAAAGATAAATGGTATTCCGCTGTTAAAACAAAACTTCAGACTGGTGAAGAAGCAAGACATCCGGATCTTAAAGTATTTGGTGTTCCTGACTTTGATAACTTCCTGGAGAATGTCTCTAACTATAGAGGTACGACAGGAGGATCTGTAGAAAAAGAAGCCCAAAGGATAGTAAGTAGGCCTCATATATCCGATGAAGGTAAGTATCATTACAGACTTAATGGAGTAAATAATCCATATAACGATGAAATAGCAAGTACGGATGGAGGGGCAGACGGACATCAGTCAAGAGTAAATGAGGTTATAAAAGTTTTAGAGAATAATAGAGAAGCCTCCTCTAATTCAATCGTAACTAAAGTAATCAATGCTTTCGAAAATGATTATGACCCTTATATAAGTGAAGAAGCAAAAAAAGAGGGGAAAGTTAGGCCAGATGCAAAAGCAAAGTCTAATAAATTAAGGTCGGTTCTTAAAAGGTATAATAAGAAATTTGATCTTATGGTCGCTGCTAAAAATGTGCCCGGTATGGAGAACATTGGCGATGATGTAATTGTGGTCTATAAAAACTTCAATAAAGGAGAAGGGGAGTTTTCGCATATTGATTTAATATCAGTAGATGAAATAGTCGATAACTCTATTGATCCAGATAGTAAGGGAAGCTCTACTATTTTCGGTAATCATCTTACTAATAACCATGCTAAAGCAATTGCGAATAATCTTGGTATTCAGTCTTCTACTATAATGCCTAATGACCGGAAGTCTAATGTCCTAATGAAGTTGGGACTTTCCGCCATTGCTTTGAAAAAAGATAACCCTGATTTAAAGATAGGAAATATTTCTTCTTACAGTATACACGAAGTAGATTCTAAGAACACTCCTACAACAAGGTATACTACTATGCAGTCTATTCTGGAGCATATTAATATTATTCAAAACTCAGGAAATAAAAATTTAAAGAAGAGCTTTAATAAAGAAGTCACTGAGATGTTGGAATCAGACCCTTCTTTAAAAGAGTTTGAAAACTACGATAATAGCGAAGTGGATTCTTTCTTAAACTTAATGTCACTTTACCTGAACGCGCCTAAAGAAATAAAAGAGGACTTGCAGTATGCTGATCTAGAAACTAATTTACCTCTGATATTAAATAAAAATTCACTTCTTCCTTCTAATGCCAATAAAAGCGATCTAGCAAAGCTAGGTAAGAAATTAAGGGAGGACGACAAAGAAAAGAAAAGGCTTATTTCTTTGCTAAAGGAGAGAATGAGTAAGCTTAAATACAAGGCTAATAATGAGGACAATGTAGATTACAGAGACATCAAAGAGTTTAGGATGCTCTCCCTTACGATAGCTGAGCTGAACAATATGATCACTAAGTTCGCGATGCCCAAGGATCTTAATATGTGGGAGAAATATGTGAGCTCGGCAGGTAGTACCGGTATTGCATTGATAGATGATTTTACCAAAGCTGTAAAGAAAGCCCATGATGCTGCATCGAATGAACTTCTAGAAGAGTATGTAGGTGATAAGAAGAAAAAATTCAGTGAGCTTTTCGGTAAGAATTTTCAAAATAAAGCTATTGGAAACACTTCTAGATATTTTGAAAGGCTTATAGAAACGGTGGAAGCTCCGGTAGTAGGTACCTCTAGAACAGTAAAGAGAAAGACCATGAGATTCTGGGATATAGAGTCTGATAACTTTAAAAAACTTCCTCAGGAACATCAGCAATTTGTACTCGATAGCCAAGATTTTATTGAATGGTACAACGATAGGGTAGAGGAGGCTTTCATAAAAGGGAGTAAAGAGCACCCAGATGAAATGGAAAGATTGAAAGGATGGAAGAGAGGACATATTCCATTAATGCGTTCCAGCACTTCTAACACTATTTTTAAGTCTGTAAATCGTATGCTTCAGCAAGACGATCAGGGTTATGTAAGTGGGGTTAAGACTATGGTAAAAGTAGAAGCGGACAAGCACCAAGATAGAACAGAATTCTTTGATGCTGAGGATAGTTTAGAGCAAGTCGTTTCGGTATTTGAAAACCAAATTCCTAAGGACCCTTCAGGAGTTGATCCTGTGTATGGGGACGCCAAGAGAAGGGAACGTCTTGGGCTAAACGAGTATATGAAAGCTACTGCCGCTTCTGGTGGAGAAGATAGTGAGGCTGCCCATGATTTATTGGAGACAGACTTGGAAAGAATATTAGATTTCTTAATGGTAGGTAATGTCTCTAAGAAACATCTAGAGCCTTTACTTCCCTTACAAGAGTCGGTAGAGACTATTATTCATATGCATGAAAACGATACTCTAAATGAGTTGACAAATGCTAAAGAATACTTGAAAGTGTATAGCCAAGCGAACCTACATAATATCAGACAAACTTTCTCTAAGAATAAGAAAGTAGAGGCGGCTCTTAATTCTACTACCCGACTCACATCAGCTTTTGCCGTAGGGTGGAATATTCATTCTGGTATGAAAAACTTTATAGCAGGTCACTTACATCAGTTAGAGAACTATACTGCGGCTAGTTTCTCAGGTAACTCTAAGGGCAAGGCAGGCATTAAAGGATATAAAGAAACCTGGAAGTACCTCACCAAACTAAAAGGGGGTGAAGCCAACAAATTGCATATGGCGATGTATGATAACAGGCTGTGCGATGTGGATATAGATAAGATTAAACAGGGACAGAACCTTAAAGCAGGTGGACAGCACTTCCTTTCTAGTCGATGGGCATACTGGTTGAACTATGCTTCTGATTATTTTCATAGGTCTCACATGGCGATTACTCAAATGATTAATGATGGTGTTTGGGAAGCTTATGAAGAAGTAGAAGTTGAAGATGGTAAAGTTTATCGATACAATGAGGAGAAGGATACAAGATGGAAAGGAGAAGAAGGTCAGTTAAAATTGAAGGCATACAAAAAGTTGATGGGTAAAGAAGGTTTTTTAGATGCTGACGGAAGGCTCACAAAACCATATACTTTTGATGAAGTTAATAAAATAAGAAAGCTAGCTGACAACACTTTTGAATCTCAGAACATGGCGAATAATCCAATATACAAGCAATATGTTATTGGGAGATTATTCCTACAAATGGGTGGATGGCTTGCTTCCAAATCTGAGCGTTGGTATAATCGGGAGCATATGAACAAAGACTTAGGCCGCTGGGAGTATATTAAAATGGATGATGGAGAATATAAAACTGTGTGGAAGGGTCATTATATGGAAGGGATAGTACAGACAGTTAAAATGCTTTCTGGTAGTGTTTATTATGAATTTGCTGGTAATGATTCTAGATCTTTTAAAGAGATATGGGATTCTATGCAAGATCATCAGAAAGAGAATGTAGGAAGAGCGATTTACGATACAGCTGCTGCTTCTATGCTTATGGCTGTGATCAATCTTATATTCGATGACGATGACGAAGATGAGACCTTTACTTATTCTGTGCTGTATGGATCTGCTCAAGAGATATTCTTTGGAGCACACCTTACTGCTGCAGCCGATACCGTAAGAAGTCCTTTTCCTTCATTAGCTGTATTCTTTAATATAACTAATAATCTTCTTTCGTTTGATTCTGATAGAATGTTCTCTGGTGTGACCAGGACAATGGGGCCATTGAAAGGAATAGAGGCTTTTAAGGACATGGGCAATGATTACGAGATATTTACTAAGTAATCTACCGTAATATATCTTTCATAGAGAAGGTGGTTCCGGTTCGCGGAGCCTCCTTTTTATTCTCTCTCTGAGAAGCATTTTTAGTTCTATAGGACATCTCTAGTGCTTGGCTCTTCTCTATATCTTCAAGAGCTTGTATAAATTTAGTTTCAACCAAGTATTCTTTAGTGGATATAGGATGCTTGTAAAGGCACCATTCCATCCCATTGTTTTCTTTATTAATATCTTCAATGTATTCTCCTATCGTCCTTCCATTTAGATGTGATTCAGCGTAATGAACAGGAATAGCTTCTATCTGTAAGCTCGGCCCCATGGATATTCTCTTACCAAACATAGGCACCATTTGAGGAGGATTGTTCATATAATTGATGTGAGCCTCCTCTGCAAAGAACCCTTCAAATAAAGCCTTCACAAAATACTTAACGTGGTCATTTACTTTCCCTTGAGCTTTCTTGCTAATCATTTTATTAAGAGTATATTTTACATAATGAAAACTCCATTCATACTCTTCGCCGTTTTCAAGTTTTATCTTTTTTGATTGCTTTATATTGTATTTTATTTGCTGGATAGTGGCCACTGGTATTGAGTGTTCTCTGTACAGGGTGAGCTCTAAGTCAGTGGTAAAATTAAGTTTTATTTTATTTAGTAGGACCTCATCTTTGTCGAACATAATTACTATATTCTTTATTGCGCCCCCTTTACCGGATTTGGCGTATTCTGCCTTATAGTAAAATTCTGTCCATGTTCCTTTTAGTTCCTGTTGTATTCTAAGTAAGGTAGAATGATAGAAGTTTTTGTTAGTTTGATTCGATTTCCCTAGCTTCTTTTTAAGATCTTGGACATCAAATTTAATTATTCCTTTTGTCCACTGCTGTCTTCGGATAAGCCAGTACATTTTGTCTGAGCTCTCATTATAGATTTTATAGAGTAAAATATCTTTATCCCCTTTTGTGAAAGCTAATTTTTTGTCTGATGCTCTCTGATATTCTACTAAATAAAGTTTAAAAGCTTGTGTCAGTATTATTGTCCATCCTTTTTCATGGTAGCTAATGTATTCGATAGGGGAGATAAATCCATCGTTAGTATTGATTTTATTCTTTGCCTTGGCGTCTATTTTATTAAGATAGAGCCTTGAGAAATGATGATCCACTCTGATGGAAGATTCTACAAGACTCTTATTAACAGTCCTTTCAATTTTTTCTCCAGTCTCCTTGGCTTTAGATCTGATGGTGCTCTTGCTGTATATCTCAGACATCTCGACTCTATACTCAGTTCTATCGACTTCAGCCAGGTGGCTTTTTGCAAGCACTGAGTAAAAAACTTTTCGGGTAGCTAGGTCACCTTTTTCTATTATTTGGTCTATAAGCTCATTGGGATTTCGGACTACGCTATCCATTACAGGCATCACTTTATTAGAGTGCCGGTCATCGGGAAAGCATAAGGTCAATTGTTCTAATACACTGCTCATGATTCAAAAATAATCTGATTAAGCTTAGAAAGCAAACAGTTATAGATAAAAACTATAATAGATCTTGTTATGAGGTAGGAGCATATTTTAAGTATAACTAACTATGTTACAGTAAATAAGACATCCATACTTAAAGTAAAACTTTTTCGCGGAACTTCCCTTTTATTGTAAAATGATTGAATTGTGTTAGTTTTGTTTAACCTTTGTGTTTGGAGATCAATTGTACTATTCTTGGAATTGTTATATTGTTAAAAATAAATATGCTGAAGGCTTTCTACTTTTTCCCTAAAGGCTTTAAAAACATTTTTGTAAAGCATAATTATAGAGCATAATTAGAGTTAATGTAATCTACTGATATTCAATAGATTAAAGAGTTCATGGTATAACTGGTGTGTAGTATTGGTATAACTCAGGTGGTCAGAATCATTCTTTATGGTATAAGTCCAGTGGGAAATATCGAGTTCATAGTATAAGACTGGTGGGAGAATACCTTTTATGGTATAACTCTAGTGGACATTTAATTAGAGGTGCATATAGCAGGGGTATTAGTTTTACTAATAAGCATTAATTAGCCTTACTAATAATAAAAAAAAATGCCTTCTGGTGGTAGCAAGAAGGCACTTTATTTGAGTTTGGCTAACAAGCTAAATGCAGGTTAGCTATAAAAAAACTACTTTAGAGATTCTAGGAGTTCCCTAACATCAGGATTCACGGCTTTGTACTTACCCTCTTTTACTCCAGTTAAGTAGTATCTTACCCTAGGGTAGTAGTCCTCATCGGTAGCAGTAGATATCATTTTAGAGACTTTGAATACTGTCTTTCCTTCTAGGAAATGATACTTCTCTACGAGTGATTTGATTTTATCAGAAGGTAGTCCCATATGATGAAGCTGACTACTTACTTTTTTCCTCATTGTATCGAAGTCCGGAAATACTTCTTTAATCCTTTCATCTCTTTCTCCTGGAGTTTCCCACAGTAGATTATCTTCTCTTAAATTAAGGAAGTTGAAATCTTTAAATCCTATCACATGCTTGTTGCTTGGACGAGGTTTGTTAAACTTCTCATGCATTAATATAACAGAACACGGAATAGAGTACCACTTTCTTGGAGTAGAATCAACTTTACTAAAAATATACTTCTCCATGTATGAGCTTAGCTCATCTCTTCTTAACCTTAGGGAAAGCGCACCTCTGATACTTATAGGGCTTAAATTAGACTCCTCATACTTGTTTATAGTAACCCTATGATATTTATCATCCCATAGCATCCAAAGTTTACTTTCCTTCTCGACTTCTACATCTCGACTCATTATAGAAAGTATACTAATTTTAATGGCGTTTATAGGGGCATCCATTCCGGATTTCAGAATAAAGGCACAGTCCGCTTTTATAGATTTGTAAGACCTTCGTTTAGATTCATTACTCTCTAAGAAATAAAGAGGCTCATGCTTAACCATTCCAAAAGATAAGGAAGGATAAGTTGAATCCAACATATCCGCTATAGCGTCAGTATTGTATTGGCCTTGTTTTAGTATAAAAGCCTGATGAGCATCCTCCACTTCTTTATACTTCTTACCATCTTTAACGTATAGATCCGGCTCTCTAAAAACAGAAACCTTAGGTTCTATTTCAATAGTTTTCGATCTTTGAATACGGTTTAATTGATAGATAGTATCGGTGAGCAGTATAGCATCTGAAGGTATATCTTCTTGATTATCCTTAGTAACTAAATTCTTTCCTTCGAATCTACTTTTAGTATGATCGCTTTTAAGCATCACTTTTAGATTGCTTATATTTAGATTAGCGTGATCCCCATCTTTACATACTACTACCCAGTCTTTTCGGTTGTAGTTTTTAGGAAGCTCTCCAAAGGCTTCGTATACTAATTTAGCTACGTATTCTTTTACAGTTTTATTATCAGGTGTTCTCAGATTAACCGATAATTGGCCATAACTATTCTTAGTGTTCTTCATAACGGTAGGAATATCCCTTTTATTACTGATTACTTCTCCGTTACTACTTATTTCGTATTGACCGTCATAGCCTGGTATAGGCTCGAACAGATCTGATTTTATTGGTTCCATATTATCTTAAACATTTAGTGTCTTTAAATTACTTCATTTCTATTTCTCTTTCTTTTTAAGGTTCAACATACATTAGTTAAATTTCCCTATTACCACAAACATATAAAATTTATACAGTAATAACATAATATTATAACAAAAAAAAAGGTCAGTAATTAATTACTAACCTTTAAAACAAATAATATTTTTATTATTTAGAATTTTTTCAGGAATTCAATTGATTTATTCTGCAAAACTATTGCATGCGTTGAAACACTTCTAGGATCTTTTTTATCCCACGCTTTCAATTTTTCAATAGTCTTCTCTATTGAAGCAATTACTTCATCTCGCTCTTCAGCAAAATACTGAACTCCTTCTTCCTGTTTTTCAGGCTGTTGCTTTTCTTCTTTTTGAGTACCTTTGTTATTTTCCTCTTCACGCTTAGCGTCCTTTCCTGTTTCGTTATTTCCTGCATTTTCAATTTCTTGAGATTGTTCTTTAGCTGGCTTTTTCTCTTTTGTTTGCTCAGCCTTTTTGCTTTGGTTTTTATCTTGTTTTTCCATATATACTGGTATTTATTGGTTACTTATTTAATTATTCCGGATCCCAGAAGGGAGTTGCTCCTAGCTTCTTTATACCTCTAACTAGAAAAGATTTATCATGCCTTTCATTTATGATAAGATCACTGCGATCTATTCTATGCTCTGATTCCAATCTTTTTACAAACCTAAACGTAGTGTGACTATTGATAGATCTTCTACTTGTCTCTGGAACACTTAATATTTCGCTAATCACAGCTGATCCTTTTGTAAAAAAGTCTTGTACAGCTCTGTCTATTATTCTTGTGGATTCACCCGTTGCTCTTACCATTATTCCATTGATTTTTATGATTTTCTAATATATCGAAAGAACCTACTTTTCTTTTCCCTTTTTCTTTTTTTTAGCATGATCTTCATCATGAATACAGATCCTTCTGCAGTGGATAGTGTATAAACTAATCCTCCTAGAAATACAATCATTCAGTCACGATTCATCAAAGGCTCCCACATAATCTTTACATTCAACATATTGCAGATGAACCAAACTCCATTAGATCCCCACGCGGCATAGCGATGGTAGCTCGGGTCCCCTGAATTTCTGGATCTACTAGACCAAGTAAAAGCCATATTCTGTACAAAAGATACAGCTGCTAATAACAATAATAATATAATTGGATTCATATTTTTTATGCAGCCTCCTCTACTTTAAGTACTCCTTGAATTATTAATAATTCTTCTACTTTATCCCAATCTACAAAGGGTCTCTTTGATATATCTGGGTCACTCTTTAATGGACATCCTAGCGAGCTGTCATCAATCATTAAAGGAGCGTAGCTCTTAGGAGAGGTAGTCCATTTATGTTGATTAGGATCGGTTTGCACACCGTATAAAGGGATACCGTTGTGTTCAAACCATTCCAGTGCTTCTCCTAAGAATCTGCCTTTAACATCTTTGATAGTATCGTCTCCAGTTTCCCCCAGTGATTCTCTATCAGACCTCATTGTGAACAAAATTAATTTATGTCCCTGGTTAACTAATTTTTTGAGTACTGGAACTGCGCCTATGTCTTTCCCGATTTTAGGGAAATCGTGGGAAACTACTGTCCCATCAAAATCTAAATTTATAGTCATTATGCTATGTGTTTTCCTTCTACTTTTCTTTTCTTTCTATCCCTTGTTCTGGAATTCTGGAAGTTTAGAGCTACCTGAAGGTGATGTATAGTTTCACCGTTTTCAATACATGGGAACTTACAGTTTAGGTACTTCATTCGATTAATTAGGACTTTCATTAACTCCTCGTTAGTAGTGCCGTCATAAACAGTTCTAAGTTTATAAGAATCTTCTTCTTTTTCTTTGTTAATAAATTTAATCTCCTGAGACCCATTAGGATCTTCCATATTGGCTACTCGATATCGGTGGCCTTCATCTAAAACTTCCATAAATTGTATTTATAATTTAACTTTAATTAATTCTATTCCTACTTCTAACAGCATTTCTTCAGAGGTAATAAGTTTATTTGCCCATGAAGATTCGGGATTACAGCTCCCATCAGGATAATATATTCTTTTGATCCCGGATGCAATAATAGCTCTAGCGCAATCAGGACAAGGAAACCAAGTCATGTACATATCTCTTCCTTTAAGGGATGCACCTATACTAGCTGCCTTATAGATAAGATCCCTTTCAGCATGCTCTATCCATTGATATTTGTTAGGACGCTCTAATCGCTCATCTCTTATCTTAATACCTTCAGGGAGACGATTGTACCCTTCAATGAAGGTGTCTTTCTCTTTTAAATAAACTGCACATCCTACAGATTTATTAGGGTCATCGCTCATATCGTTGGCTTGTAAGATTAAACCTATTATAACGGTTCTTGGATTTAAGCCCTGAACTCTTTTGTCCAGGGCCTCTTTTTTATTAATATCCATAATTATGAAACATCTTCAGCAAGTCTGATCCCTTTTGCTATGGGAAATCTCGGTTTTCCTTCATCTGTAAATCCAAAGAAAGTAACTGTCATCATTTGACCTATGTATTCATCTTTGTTTAAAAGGATAGATTTTCTTTCCTCATGAGAGCTTTTAGGAGTAGCTGTAAACTCTATTCCATTTTCTCTCCTACATAAATACTTCCCTTGTTCTGGATAGTTATCCATTGGAACAACGTCTATAACTTCGAATTCATAATCTGAAAAATCCTTTAGTTTAAGTAGATTAGAAGATCTAGATTCTTTATATAGTGAATTAGCATTTTTCACCATAGTCCCTTCATACCCTTCTGATAGGTAGTAGGCATGAGACTTGTTAACCTCTTCTTCTGTAAGAGCTAATCTCTGCTCTACTGCAGCAATGTTAGAGTCCTCTAGGTAGTTGCTTTTAGCAATAAGGTTTAAGTACTCTTGAGCTCTATCTCTGGCTTTCTTAGAAGTGTCTAGGATATCGTAAACATTGTATACTACTTTCTCTGAAATACCTTTACGGTACTTCTTTATTGCTTTCATAATTTCTTGAAAGTTGTCCTCGTCTGAATGCTGATAGAGCTCTCCATCTAGTATTCCAGTCCAACCAGTCAATCTTCTTAATTCTTCAAGCTGTGTTATGATATGATCCATAGTCTCTATCTTTTTGGCTCCACGAGTCCATAGATCTATCTTATCCTCAGTAACTACTGCAAGACATCTCATACCATCTAGTTTAGGAGATACTAAAACTCCTGCTTGGAAATCCGCATACTTGGCGGCATAGGGTTTAGCAAGCATAGGAGAGGGGGCCATAATTCTATTTTCTTCAATATACGCGATAAGCTCATCGTCTGTATAGTTTTCATGATCCTCTGGAATAAATACATACCCTTCATCTAATTTTTTATTTGCCTCAGATGTAATCTCTAATAGTACCTGAGCTTCAGCAGTAGTCTCATTTGATTTCCCTAAATTTTTAGGCTTACAGGTTTTATTAGTTTCTACTAACTTACCTCCTAATAATCCAGACATTCTTCTTAGGACTGGACCGTCTTGGTATAATCTTAGGTACCTTAATTTATTCTTAGAATCTACTTTAATTAACTCTTTCATAGTAACTTATTTTCTTTTTATTAAGTGATATTAGTATAGAAACATACAAATATAACAAACTTATTTAAATACTCAAATTTAGGGAGCAGGGATAGGTATTTTAGAGTTTTTCTTCTTCGAAAAATTCTTGTGCGAGCTTCTTAGTTAAAGCTACCTGGTACCCTTCTTCGGTTACCATTATATTTTTATCCTGAACGAACACTTCTTTGTTGTCTTCTTTCATAAGGAGTTTCTCCATTTCAGTGTAGAGATTTAATCCTACGTTATTTACTGCTAATTCCCAGACCTGAGCGGCGGTCTTACTTTTATAACTGTAGAAGAAAGATATAATTGTGTTGTCCTCAGCTTCTTTAAACTGTTTCCAAACTAGGTCTTTCTCTTCTTCCGGACTTATCATTATTAAATAAATTACGAGTTCTTAAATTTATATCGATAAGAATACGACTTTTAAATAACTCAAGCAAGTCTATTCCCTTAGAATAGTGAATTTTCTTTTTTAACTTCATGAAGTCTTTACTAAAGACTGCTGAAATATCCCATTGGTTCCTTCTAAATAGAGATTTAACTTCTATAAAGTAGGAAATTTTAACTAATAATTTTTTCATAGTTTATATAGTTCGTAATCTTCTTTAATACCTTTAAACCCCTCGTGATTATAAATCCATACTACATGCTCGATAACATTTCGGTATATATTTTTAGTAGAGAATATATCGATACTCTGCGTTTCATAGTCTCGGACAGAATCATATCCATCCATGAATATTATATTATTTTCCATTGTTAGTTTTATTTACTGTAAGTTTTAATTACTTGAAATTCCTCATCTTCGAATTCTTTAGCGAGTTCATTCTCAGCTTCTTCTAGGAAGTCGTAAGTAACATCCATAGGAGAGTACATTTCTCCTAAAGGACTGATAGGAGTGTCTGTCCAAGTCTTCTAGAAGAACCATCTTTTTTGCTGAATCTTGAATTTAGCTCCACACTTTATGATCCTGTACTTCATATTACTTGATTAAAAGATCTCCACCAATCGTTCAAAGGCCTACTCCATACTTTACCGTTCTGTTTAATGTAAATTATATCAATAGGATGATCTATAAATTCTCTTCTAGACCTTCCTAAATTAGTGAGATATATTATTGTATAAACATTTCCATTTTTATGTTTGAACTGTTTATCTACAAGCCTATGACTAAGGTTGTTAACTGAATCTTCGCTGTTACTAGATTCTTTGGAAAGGCTCCACCATCCGTTCACTCTAAAGTCTTCACCGTCATCGTAATGAAGTTCTCCTTCAGAATAATTATCTG